>Ga0326728_10000990_pt1 | contig 103931 bp, 73 predicted proteins | sample MB3enrmetagenome_FD_207602 | JGI IMG/M metagenome (GOLD analysis project Ga0326728, IMG submission 207602) | Lab enriched peat soil microbial communities from McLean, Ithaca, NY, United States - MB31MN | ecosystem: Environmental > Terrestrial > Soil > Wetlands > Peat | place: USA: New York... | reverse complement strand
GATCCGAAGTAAAACGCAGCTGGCCGCCCTGGCCGTTTTTCAGGCTTGCTGAAGGCCGAAGCGTAACCCACACCCTGGCCGATTTCCACCCCGCCAAAATGGCCCTGTTTTTCGCCGCCATCGACAGGAGGCAGCGGCACTTCCATCCGGATCTTGGTTTTGCGCGCCCGAGATTCCGTTTCAGAAACCTCCCTCCCCTCGCGTGCCATTGCTTCCACCTCCTCGCGCGGTACGGCATAACGTTCACGCGAGGATGCGACGATCCGCTCACGGCGCGCAGCCGCGAGCGCTGGATCGACCGCGGGAAGTGAAACTGTCTTCAGGTTGAAATCATACTCCGCCCGCTCCATGCGAATGATGGCATCGCCAACGCTGAGGTTTTGGAGATCCTTCGCCGTGAAAAAGGAGAATCCCTCCTCAAGCTTCTTCGCGTCGAAGTCGCCCAGGCGGAAGCAGACGCGGGTGTACGGATTCGAGATCACGGCGGACGCAACGTCGCCGTCGCGGTTCGATAGCTGGTGCAGTTCCTGGTGAGCGAGCACCAAGCCGAGGTTATATTTCCGCGCTCCCGCCAAAATCGCCGCGAGGGACGGCGTCATGAAGTTATGGAACTCATCGATGTAGAGGTAGAAGGGCGTCCGCTCAGATGCCGGCAGGTTCTGACGGCTCATTGCCATCTGGTTGAGCTTCGAAACCAACAGGGTGCCCAACAGATATGAATTCTCCTCACCGATCAGGCCTTGCGCGAGCTTGGCAAGCAGGATCTTCCGGCCGTTCATGATCGCCGCGAAGTCAAGGCGGTCGTGCTTCTGCGAAACCATGTGCCGGATCACCTTCGGCCGGAGGAAAGCGTCGAGGCGCGTCAGGATCGGACCTTGCGGCTTGCCCGTGAGGAGCGGGAACTCCTTGTGCCAGTAGTACACTATTTCCGGATCACGGACTGTCTGGAGGACCTGGTCCCGGAATCCGGGTTCGACCAGGAACCTCCTGAGATCGGACCGCGTGCCGCCTTCGGTGCTTTCCAGGAACGCCAGGATGGCGTTCGCGAGCACGGTGTTCATCTGGTCACCGAAGCTCGTCGAGAGGCGCCGGAAAACGGAAACGAGATCGGAGGCCAGGAGATTCCGTTCGAGCTCCGAGTGAGCCGACAGGATGTTGAATCCGATCGGGTACGCTTCGTCCGCCGGATCGAGGAGCACGACATCTGCCGCCCTCTCTTCGGGAATGTGGCCGACGACCTGGTCGATGAGGTCGCCGTGCGGGTCGAGCACCGCCAAGCCTTCCCCGTTCTCAATCCCCTGCACGATCATGTTGAGGAGCATGGTGGACTTCCCGCTCCCGGAGGCGCCGATGAGGTGCATGTGACGGACCCGCTGCTCGGGATCGAGCGTGACCCGTACCGTTTTCCCGAGGTGCAAATTCTCGCCCAGCGTGAGCCCGCGGCCCAGCGCCACGGCCGGCGCCGCCTTGATCCTGCGCACGTCACGCGTGAGCTTCGGGGAACGCGCGGACGCAGACGGCGGGTGCACGATTGACAACAACTCTGAGCAATTGAGGATTATCCCGGCACGGCAACTCGTACGCGCGGCGACATCGCGCCAGTGCTGCCCCTCCTCATACTCATCGTTCGCGAGTGGCATGAGCTCATTGCTTGCCGGGTCCGAGAACTGGCGAAGCGATTTCCCGATCCCCTCCGCGATATGCCAGGCGCGCTTTTCGCGCGTGCTCTGCGCCGCCACGCGGACCACCGCGGCGAAGAGCGGCGATGATATTTTTTCTGACGCCAGTTTGACCATGGCGGGATCGTCCGCAAAGAAGGAATCTCCCGCATCATCCGTGACCGCCCGCATGATACTCTCCGGCCACGGGTGATGGACCGGCGAGAAGAGCACCTGCAGTGTGGCGGCATCGTCCTTCGCGAGGTCGCCCATCGCCGCGATGATGCCGGCCAAAGGATCGGGTTCAAACGATTCGTATGAGCGCAGCGGGCGCATGAATTCTTTTGAGAGACCGAATTCGACGACAGCGGTCCCCCGTCCTCCGGCCTCGTCCCACAGCGCCTGAAGAAAACCGTCACGTTCCGCGAGGACCGCATCCGGGAAATATGCCTGCAATTGTTCGCGGACCTGCCGTCGGTCAGGCCGACCACACGCGAACTGCACGATCACGGCGTCGGCCGTCCCCAGAATTTCGAAGCTTACCGGCCGCGAGACGTGCCCGAGGCTCAGGAGGAATTGCCTGGCTGCGTCATTGGTCGTTTTCGCATCGGCCGGCAGAACGATCTGGATCTCAACGAGAGGTCCGCCGCCTTCCGCAAAATCGGGATCAGGTTCAACCTCCTCATAATCCGCCGCAACGTCCGGCTGATTGCCGGCGGGCGCGATACGGCCGAAAAGCGAACTCAGGAACGTCGGCTTCCGCCCGTCGTCGAGAGCCGTTCCTGATCTGCCGGTGACGTAATGGCCCACAAAGGGGCGAAAGGGAGGTTCGATCTCCACCGGGCGGTTCCAGACGCCCCATCCCCTGCCGCGCTTCTCCCATTCGTAAAACTGCCGCGTGAGCGCCGCCACGCCGAGATCTCCATCGCAGGCCATCGGAGATCCCTCACACCGAAGCTGCGAGTCTCTTCATGATCGGCTTGCGTTCGGCCTCGGAAAGCGCGCGGATGCCTTTCGCGGCCGTCATACAGTCCACGACTTCAAGGACGGCGTTGTGCACGGCGTCCTGGAACATGAGCGCGGTATCCATCGCATAGAACGTCTCGGGGGCGAAGACGCGCTCGTAGATCGGACCGATGAGCGGCATGGCGAGGATGGTACTCTCGCCGCCGATGGCGCCCTGCCGCATGGCGTTCCCGAACAACCAGAGTATGGCGGGCACGCCGAGGAGCGCGGAGCCCCCGCACATGAGGACGCCGAACCCGAACCCCCCGATGCCAGTGCCTATCGCGAGCCCTATGCCGCCAACGATGTTCATCAGGAAGAGCACCGCGAAGATGAATGCCAGCGTGTACAGGAATCCGAATTTCAAGGGCGGCTCCGTGAACCACCAGGAGACGAAGAAGCCGCTGCCGAACGGCGCGGCGCACACGTCGAACGCGTGTTTGCCACGGTGCAGGCGCAGGTACTCGCGTTTCGCGCTGGCCATGCCGCCCTCCTTCATTTCGACCCGGCCGGGCTGGAGCTCAGGCACGGCACGGGCCTCAATCGCCTTGTCGAGGGATCGGTAGAATTCGAGCGGCGAGGCCTGGAAACTCTCTATGAGCCTGTGCCAGTGGGAAATGACATTCAATTGTTTCGCCATGTGCCATTCCTTCTCGTAAAGCGCAGTGATGCATAGTGTACTGCACCGGGCAGCGGTACACAATAATAATTTTCTATCTTGTAATCTTTATTATTCGATAAAATATTTTTCAAGCCCTGCCCCCGCCCGAACCGGGCATCAATCCCCCATCCATGCCAGCGAAAAACGGATTCGAACTCCAGGACCGCGACATCGAACTACTCAATTACGTTTTCCAGCTCCGCCTCGCGACCATCGATCACCTTGCGGCGCTCTCCGGACGTTCCGTTCGCACGCTCTGGGGCAGGCTCTTGAAATTGAAAGAGCGCCGCTATCTCGCGTCCGTCGCCCGCTTGATGCAGAAGCAGGTTTACGGAATCGGTTCGGCCGGCGTGCCCGTGCTCATCGAGCACGGCTATGCGCCGCGCGATATGGCCGAGAAGCGCCTCCGGCACCACGAGCTCACCGAGATCGGCATCCGGCATTCACTTTTCGTGGCGGACATCCATGCGCGCCTGATCCTGCTCACGCGCAACGGTTCCATCCAACTTTCCCACTGGCAGGAAGGGCAGGCGCTTTGGGATTCGGTGGTGGCCAATAAGGGAGAGGCCGCCATTCCAGTACGACCCGATGCGTATTTCGTCCTCAGGCATACGGAGAGTCCGGAAGGGAAAAACCTGGTGCACGTCTTTCTCGAAGCCGACCGCTCGACGATGGCGCACAGCCACATGGCGGCGAAGATCGCCGGATACCTCGCCTACTACGATCAGGGGCTCCATGTCCGGAGGTATCCCGGCATGCGGACATTCCTCGTCGCCACCGTGACGCAGACGCGGGCGCGCGCCGAGGAACTCCGGAGGGATCTCTCCGGACTCATTCCCCATGCAGCCACCCGCCAAGCATACCCATTCATCGCGTTCGAGGATCTCACGCTCACATCGCTCTTACCCGCGACGGCCAAAGCCGCCGTGAGCACTTGACTTTTTATTTTCAATCGGTTAGGCTCAAGTCATAGTCCCGGCGAAGGCCTGCCCTCGGCAGAGATTGGTCTCCCGCAAGGGAGAATAGCCGGCACGATAAAGATCCCACCGCTCATCAAGGTGTCATTGGTACTCTACAGAGTCCGGAAAAAGGATGTTGCCGAAAAAACTCCTGAAGTTTCTCACTTTTTCGTGACGAACTCAAAGGCAATGAGCGCGAGTTGGCAAACGAGCGTCATCGCAACCAAGCCCCACGTGGCGTGGACCAAATACCGTGTTTCCCGGATTAGCCCGTGATGGGCTTCTACAACTTTCTTTGTGGTTTCGACTAGGTCGCGGTTGGCGGTCGCCATATTGGCCGCTGCCGCCGCGATCCGGGTCGCGGAGCGCATATTTATTGCCGCCGAGCCTACGACAAGGATGTTGCTATTTGCCTCGCCTTGCAACGCCATCTCCATGAGCGCTTCGTCCGACATTGCCATCAAGTCTTTCGCGGGTTTCATAAGGTATTTGTCCGATAAGGATCAGACTACCACCGTATGTGCTCGGCATTTGCGGCGCAGCCTCCGCATCTAGTACAGGCACTTGACAATTTCTGACAGTCAGATAATCTGAAACTATGGCAAGCAGAACTGCCACAACTGAAAAGATCGGACGCGTGGGGCAGCGGCGCCAAGTGGTGATCCCTCGCGAGATCCTTGAGACCCTCAATATCCGCGAGGGGGATTTCGTGGCGTTTACCAGGAAAACCGACGGCGTGCTCATCAAGGCGAAACGGCTCGTCGATGACGACACCATACTGACACCGAAGGAAGCGAAAATGGTGCGGCGTGGCATGAAACAGATCAATGAAGGTCGGTTCAAGTTTTGGCGCGACGTAAAGCATGAACTGGGTCGTTAGGATCGCTGACGACGCGCAGCTTTTCATCAACGGGCTTCCGGACAAGGCCCGCCGCCAACTTTCCCGCAGCATCAATCAGATGGAGCAAAACCCGTTTCAGGGCGATGTCAAAGCGCTCCAAGGCAAAGCATGGAAGGGCTATTACCGCAAGCGCACGGGCGACTACCGCATCATTTTCTTCCCTCACCGCGAGCAGCGGATCGTTGATGTGGGCTGGGTATTGTTGAAATCCGAAAAGACCTACCAGTAACGCCCTACGCCAACAAACACAGGCCGCCTGTTTATTTTGAAATTTATGGTGGCACTCCCAGCTTTGGAGAGGGCCAGCCATTGTGGAGTTTCCACTCCCCTGCTTCAATTAAGTCAACCGCCCATCCTGCGGCCTCCGGCGGCGAAGAGCCGCCGTACGAGTGAATGAGCGATCTCGGGCAGTGCCTCTTGGCAAGGAACCGTATTGCTCGGGCTCCGCGACGCACTCAATTGATGGTTCGCATATGACCGGACGCCGAAGAACGTCCGACCGCAGCAGGCGCTGCGATCTTCTTCAGCCGCGCGTCTGTTGGATGAGCGGTCCCCTCTTCCCCGTGGCGGTTGCGCCACGGGGAATCGAGGGGCGCCCCTCGACGCTTTTTGCCATCGTCCTTTATAATTTCAGGAATCCCTCCCATGATGTCCGATCCCATCCTCATCGGCAGCAGCGAAGATCCATTCCGGTTCGGCATGCCGGTGCACATCGTGCCGGCGGCCAGGCGACGACACCTTGCGCTCTTCGGCGCGAGCGGGGCGGGCAAGAGTTCGCTCTTGAGGAACATGATCGCCGAGGACATCCTTGCCGGCCACGGGCTCACCGTCGTCGATCCGCACGGCCAACTCGTGGAGGATATTATAGAGAACCACATCCCACGGCGCCGGACGAACGACGTCATATATTTCAATCCCAAAGACCGAGAGCGCGCTTTCGTGTTAGGGCCGGCGAGAAACGGCGCGAAGGACAGCGCGGCCTCGTCGTTTCGAACGTCATCAGTATTTTCAAAAAACTCTGGGCGGACTCCTTCGGACCGCGCATGGAAGACATCCTCCGCAACAGCCTCCATGCGCTTATCGAACAGCGACGCCCGGTTTCCATCTTGGCGCTACCCAAGCTCTTGACAGATGAGGGCTACCGCATCGAGGCCCTCGCAGAAGTTCGCAACCCTGCCGTCCTGGATTTTTTCCATAACACGTATGACAAGTGGGACAACCGTTTCCGGGAGGAAGCCATTTCCCCGGTTTTGAACAAATGCCGAGCATTCCTCACCGATCCCCTCCTCCGCGCCGTCATCGGCCAGCCACGGTCGAGCTTTGATTTCCGCGAGGCAATGGACACCCGGAAGATAACTCTGTGCGACCTCTCGAAAGGAGAGATCGGCGCCGACAACGCCTTGCTCCTGGGTTCCGTGATCATCATGCAGGAAAAGCTGGCGGCGCTTTCGAGAAGCGACATCCCGGAACCCGATCGGGTGGACCACTTCCTTTTTGCGGAAGAGGCGCACAACTTCATCGGTGACTTCGAGTCCATACTCGCGGAAAACCGGAAGTTCAAGCTCTTTCTCGCGATCTGTCTGCAGCAGTTGGAGGCCATCTCCCGCGAGACGGCCGCCGCTATTTTCACGAACGCGGCGAACCTCATCGCGTTCCGCGTATCGAGCACGGACGCCGAGCGTCTCAGGGACGAATTCACGATGGTGTTCCCCGGCGCCGTGATCCAGGACCTTGCCGATTACAAGGCATACGTCCGAACGCTCAAGTGCGATGACAAGGGCTGTTGGCCGGCGGCGCCGGAAAGGATCGCCACGTATCCGCCCTATCGGAAAACGCAGAATGCGGAATGGCGGAGCCGGATTGAGAACACGAGCAATGAACGGTACACAAAGCCGCGCGCAGCGGTCGAGGCCAAACTGGCGGCCTTTCTGAATCGAAGACAACCTACAGAATAGACACGATAGAGCTGGCGTGTCTATTGAAGCGTCATGTTGCGTACCGGTTTATCTGATTTGGCATCGCGTCAAAAAGTTCACAACTGCCCCCATCGAATCTGATGAAACGAAGGAGCTCTTGGGACTCGTTCGCTGCCGGTGTATAGCTGGTAACCACGGTATTGGGGTATTGGTTGCGCTGATTGCGCATGTTGTCGGGATCGGTGCTGATGCCGTAACCGCTGCGGATCACCGTCTTTTCGTTCAGGCGGTAAGCGATACCGATGCGCGGACCGAAGTCCTTTTTACTGGCGGTGGCACCGGCATTCCACGGCTGGCCGCCTTCGCCGCCGATGTAAATGTCATCCGTCGTCGGATCGAAACGAATCGCGCCGTAGTTATCGTGCGAATAGAGCGTATTGGGGCTAACGTAAGACTTCGAGGTGGTCGCCTATGACAATCGAGGAAAAACGCAACGCCCTGGAACAGGTGCTCCAGAGCCGGGTTCTCCGGCGTTGCGATCAGCTCAAGAAGATGCTGCGCTTCAACTGTGAAGCGGAGTTCGACGGGCGCGGCGATGAAATCAGTGAATACCTGATCGGAGTGGAAGCTTTCGGACGTCCCACCTCCCACAGTCCGGTGGAGGATTCGATAGTCCGCACACGGGCTTACGAACTTCGCAACAAGCTCACGAAGTACTACGCGACTGACGCTTCGAACGCGCCGATTCGGATCGAAGTCGAACGCGGTGCCTACGTCCCGCGCTTCGTCCCGCACCAAAGCGATCCCCGACCTCCTGTTGAAGTCCCCCGCAACGGCGCTCTACCGATGGCGCCGCGCCCGCGTTGGCGGAAGCGGGTTCTGGTTGCGCTGGCCGTGGCCGGTATTTTCCTCCTGGTGCTGGTCGCCTACCGGTGGTCCCGATCGGTCCGGGCGAGTAATGGACCTCAAACGCGTGTCTGGACGCCCGCAATGGAGACATTCTGGAAGCCGTTTTTGGGTTCGGAAGATACACCTGTTTTGCTGACCTATCAGAGCCGTTTGTTTCTGTTCGCGCCCTCCGCCGACCTGCTGGTCCGCCACTGGCGAACCAACAACATGGAGGAGGTGCCCCAATCCGCTGAGTTGCGCCGCTTCCAGAAACGGATGGGAGCCGCGGAACTGGTCGAAAGCAGAAATTACTGCGATTTCGGCACGGTGAATTCCGTTTTTCTCCTGATGCGGATGATCGCGCCGCGCCAGAACCGGGTCTTGTTGAAGGGGTCAAAGGAACTGGATTGGAGCGATATCTTCAACAACAACATCATCTTCATCGGCCAGGGGGACGTGCACCCAAGGTTGAGGAGGGTTCTGGAAGCCGGCGACTTTGTCGACACGGTTCAGGCCATCCGCAACCTGCATCCCAAGCCTGGCGAGCAAACGGTCTACCAGGTAACGCAAATGGGAGGCAACGATGGCGACAAGTACGCACTGCTCTCCCGCTTCCCGGGACCGCAGCGGGGACACTACATCATGATGCTCGGCGCGGCTCATTCCGAGCTCCCCTGGGCCCTCGCTGAATACATTACCAACCCTCTTTCGGTCCGCGAGTTGGTGCAGCACTTGCAGTTGCCCTCCGGCGACCTTCCGGAGGCTTTTCAGGTGGTCCTGCGGGTCAGCCTGCAACAGCAAGTGCCTGTCCGGATCCGCTACGCCACGCATCACGTGGTGGCAGCTCCGGAATACGAGCCGGCTCCTTCGAAGAAGTAGCTCGCCGGCGCGGCGAACCGCGCCGCACCAGGATGTGATCGTCCACCAGCAACACGGTAATAGGGATCTCTGGCATGGTCAGGGCCGACTCTCGTGGGCTAACGCAGAATCGAGCCTCGTAATACAAAAAGGCAGGCGGCCCGCGAAGGCACCGCCTGCCTGGTACTGAAATGACTGCGCATCCCCTCTCTAACGGCCGAGAACTCGGAACGACTTCGGAACCACGACCGTCAGGGAGTGGTGGTGTTCAGAACCGCAAGTACCCGCCGACTTCCAGATAGCGGGGAGTGGACTGCGTGCCGGTGATCACGGCGAAGTTGTTGTAGTTGACGGCGCCGGTGGTCGCGTTGGTTAACCAGCAGCAGGTTGCATTCGGGTTGCTGAACACCACCGTGTTGGTCAGGTTCAATGCCTCGCCTCTCAACTCGAATTTCAGCCTCTCCTTTATCGGGAAAATGCGGGAGACGCTGGCGTTCATCTGGAAGAGGCCGGGCCCGATCAGCAGATTCCTGCCGGTCGTCCCCAGCACCCCGGTCGGCGGGTTTAAGAAAGCAGCGCCGTTGAAGTAGGGGTCATTCTTGTCGTGGCCACCCAGAATTTGTACGTTCGAGATGACCTGGCTCGCGCTGGACCCCTGTTGGGATGCGCTAAGGCTCGAAGCCGTGCCGATGGTGAATGGCAGGCCGCTAAACCGGCTGATGATGCCGGTGATTTCCCAATCGCCCACAATCCAGGCCGCCGCGCCATGGTTGAGCATATTGTGCCCTTTACCGAATGGTAAATGGTACACGTAGTAGAGTTGCAGGGTCTGCTGGCGGTTGAGGCCGGAGAGTTGCTTGTCCAGCGAGAACGATAACGGGTAAGCGCGCCACAGAGATCCGTCGTCGTTGTCGCCATTGATGTCATCGATGGCTTTGGAAAACGTGTAGCTCGCGCCAATTGTCGACCCGCCGAAACGTTTTTTCAAGCTGGTCTGCAGCCCATGGTAAGTGGTGAAGCCGAAAGGCTCGACAGAGTTCACACTGCCGCCGTTGATGTAGGGGTAGAGTTGCCCCCCGGCGTTACCCGCACCGGGAAGCCCACCGTTGAGTTGGACGTTCATATCCACGCGCACACCGTGGGTTCCCACATATCCCACTTGCGCCACCAGGGTGGGTGAGAACTCGTGCTGCACGATTAAATTCCAGCTTTGGTAGTATCCCCGGTCGAAATTCGCCGGGAAGGTGGCCGTGGTTATGCTCGGCAGATAGGTGCTCGATGAAACGGTGGCCGAGGGCTTAAGAACGCCTACCGTGATATCGGGGAAGCTCGGCAAGGGAATGCCGTCCGAAAGCGATACCCGCGTGGCTCCATCGGAATTCGGCACGCCCGCGTAGCTGATGAATTGATACGAAGCCGGCGGTGTATAGCTGGTGACCACGGTGTTGGGGTATTGATTGCGCTGATTGCGCATGTTGTCGGGATCGGTGCTGATGCCGTAACCGCTGCGGATCACCGTCTTTTCGTTCAGACGGTAAGCGATACCGATGCGCGGACCGAAGTCCTTCTTACTGGCGGTGGCACCGGCATTCCACGGCTGGCCGCCTTCGCCGCCGATGTAAATGTCATCCGTCGTCGGATCGAAACGAATCGCGCCGTAGTTATCGTGCGAATAGATCGGGTAGTATTCCCAGCGCACGCCGTAATCCAAGGTCAGTTTCGGGGTGACCTGCCACATATCCCGCACGTACAGGCCCCAGGTGGCAAAGCGCAAAGAGTTGGGATTGAATAATTGGGTTGCCTTGCCGGTCTGCGACGGATATCCGAGAAGGAACTGCGCCCAGGAGTTGGAGGGGCTGCCGGCGTTGATGGCCGCGCCGCCTTTCAACGAGGTCAGCGTACCGTCGAAGCCGAACGTGCCGCGCGCCGTCTGGAAGGTCCCGCCCTGCGGCTGGAATTGGTTGATGGCGGATTTATCGTATTCGAAGCCGAAACGGATGTTATGCGAGCCCTTGATTTTGGTCACGTTCCAGCCGCCCGTGTATTGGTTATCGCGGAACTTGAACGGGCTTCCGGTGTTGGTGTTGCCAATGTTGGCGATGCCGGTGACCTGGAATCCCGGAATGCCTTCGTAGTTCGGCCCCGTGCCGTTAGTGCCGGGGATTTTCAGTACGTCGGTTCCGTAATCGGCATCCTGCGGGTCGCCATTGGCGCCGATGTTCTGCCGCGTGAAGCCCACGTTGCCGTCGATCAGCAGAGTGGGCGTAAAGGTATACGTCAGGCCGGCGCCAACCACCTGCACCCGCCCGCCGGCATGGCCGGGGTTGCCGCCGTTAAATACATCGCCGCGGGCCGGGCCCAAAACGAACGGAGCTATGATGTCCATGGGCGAGAGGCTGTAACGTCCCCAGACCATGGCTTTCTCGGTGGGGTTGTAGTTCACCTTCCAGTCCCAGCGGCTCACCAGGTAGCTGGTTTCGCCGTAGGCGTCGTAGTTCGTGAGGTATTGGGTTGGCCTGGTCAGCGCGGGCAAGAGCGCGGCTAGCGTGGCCGCTTGTGAAGCGATGCGGGTGCTGGGAATAATATTTCCCGCGAACGGCGTCCGCCCCGTGCCGTCGGTATTGCCGGTCAGGGGATCGTAGATCACCGTTCCGGCGCTCGCCAGAGCGCCGCTGAAATCGCCCGTGCGCATGGCCGCGGTGGGCAGAGTCAGGTTCGTGTCGGCCCCGAATTGATATTGACTTACTCTTTCCTGATCCATGAACCAAAAGAGCTTGTTCCTGCCGTGAACGATCTTGGGAATCCAAACCGGGCCGCCCAACGCGAATCCGAACTGGTTTTGGACATTCTTAGACAGCCGGCCGGGGTTGCTGAAATAGTTGTTGACCGCGGCAAAATCGTTGTTGGTGTTGCGCTCGAACGCGACACCGTGCAGGTCGTTGGTGCCGGATTTGGTGGTGACGTTGACCGCCGCACCGCCCACCGCGCCCTGCTCGGCATCGAACGAGTTGGTGGTCACGCTGACGGTTTCGATGGCTTCCGGCGATGGCACGTAAGCCACGTTCACCGGCAACCAGGGATAGGCATCCGTCACGCCGTCCAACCTTGTACTATTGGCTTGCGACGAAGCGCCGTTCACGGATACTGTAATGGCGCGTTGCGGGTTGCCCGCCTGAGAATTGGCTTCGCCGGTGCCGGCTGTGGTCACGGCGCCAGGTTGTAACAGCAGCAGGGCCTGGAAGTTCTTGCCTTCCGTGCCTTGGTACGGCAGTTCCTCCACTTCCGACTGCGAGACTTCGGCATGGACGTCCGCTTTATCGGTTTGCAGAAGCACCGAATCGGCTGAAACCAGCACCGACGCGGTAGTTTGCGCGATCGTGAGGTGCACGTCCACGCGGGTGACCGCGGCGCCTTGTATTTGCACACCGGTTTCGACGACGGTCGCGAACGATTTCGCCGTCACCGTCACCTTATAAAGCCCAATTTGCAGGTCTGTAAATCGGTAAATACCGCGTTCGTCAGTATTTGTTTCGCTCTTGACGTTCGTACCCTGATTCAACGCCTCTACATGGGCGCCGGGTACCATCGCGCCAGCCGGATCGGTCACGTTTCCGGTGAGCGATCCATACAGTACCTGAGAATATACGGAGCGGGGACATGCTATGGCAAGCAGTGCCCCGAAAAGACACATAATTCGAATCTTAGACATAGATGCGAAACCTTCCTCTCGCGCTTACCCGCCGCGGGTCCGCGCACTTCCTTGCCCGAAAACGTAACGTTAAAAGCCCCTTGGCCCATCAAATTTAGTTGTCATCCAGAATTAAAGAGTAGTAACGGGGAAAATTGTATCACGAGGTTTGGGAATTTGAAAGCTTCTTCACGGTTCTCGAACAAAGCCCGGAACTGTTACGAGGATGGCGTGAGCTTCTTTTAGAATCAATACGATACAAAGCAACGCTAGGAAGTCTTAGAGATACGATGGGTCACGTAGCGGACCATGATCGGCACATTGGATTGGAAAGTGGCCTGAATGACGACCTGAAAGGCTCCGGGAAGTTCGCCCGAAGGCAGCCGGACGTGCGACACCAGTTCCTTGACATGGGCGGGATCGGTAACGCACTCCGCCAGTGCGCACACGAATTCTGCCCCGGCCCAGCTAAGGATCATGATGGCCGGATTGGGGACCGATCTCTCTGTGCTGCGCCCCAACAAACGCCCGAGAAGAAACGCTGCATGTACGGATCCGTAGTCGGCCTAATCGGAATCTTCCTGCAACTCACCGGAACGAGCAGCCCTCTCTGACGCTTCCGACTATACTTGTTGGCTGCAAGGTAATGTCGCGTCACCTCATGCTCGCCCCTTCACTGGCCTGCCCAGCCGGTTGCGCCTATTGTTTTGGCCCGCGCATGCACGGTCCTCTCATGAGCCGTGAAACGCTCGAGGCCCTTGTTAGATGGCAGAATGCCCTGGGTGATGCGGATGGCCTGGAAATCACTTTCCACGGTGGAGAGCCTCTGGTCCCCGGCATTCAGTTCTACAGCATGGCGCTGCCGTTGTTGCGCCAGGGGCTTCGGCCGCGCCGGGTGCGCTATGCCATGCAGAGCAATTTGTGGCTCCTCACCGGCGAGTTGTGCGAGCTCTTCCGGGAGTACGGCGTTTCGCTTGGCACCAGCATCGACGGCCCCGAATCGATCAACGATGCCCAGCGCGGCACGGGCTACTTTCGACGCACCATGGCCGGTATCGAGCGCGCCCGCGAGCACGGCCTCGACGCCAACTGCATTTGCACCTTCACCGCAAACTCCGTCGCCCACATCCAGGAGATCTTCGATTTTTTCGTGCGGGAGGGCCTGAACTTTTCCATCCATGCAGCGGTGTCTCCACTGCGCCGGCCTGCCGCCGATCGTTGGTCAATCTCGCCCGAGACACACGGCCAACTGTTGGTGGATGTGCTGGAGCGCTACCTGGCGAAATTAGACAAGATCCGCATCAGCACCCTGGACGCAATGTGCCGGAGCGTTTCCACGAGGTGCGGCAGCATCTGCACCTTTACCAATTGCCTGGGCGGGCATCTGGCCGTCGCGCCGGATGGCGCAATCCATCCATGCCAGCGGTTCGCCGGGAGTCAGGAATACCAGTTGGGGAATGTCCGCGACGGCGCAGCGCAGACCGTCACTCGGTCGCCGGTTTGGACGCGGTTTCAGGTCTGGCAGGAAAACGCCGGCAAAGAGTGCCACGGTTGTTCTCACCTGGACTATTGCCGGGGTGGCTGTCCCTATAACGCGCTAGCCGCCAACGGCGGTCGTTTCGACGGTTCCGGGCGCGACCCGCACTGCCCTTCTTACCGGCGTTTCTTCGATCACGTCGTCGATCGGGCATTGGCGGAGGTGTTTACTCAAGAGAATATGGAGGCGGTCGTCGAGCGTCCCGATCCCCGGGCCGGCCTGCTGCGGCATGGCAAGTTGCTGGCGCTCATGCGAGACGGCCCGCACCCTCGGGAAGCCGCCCAGCACGCGCGTCGCCTGTTGGCGGCAACAGCGCTGGCCGTCACCCATTCTCCGGCGGAGGCCGCCGGCAAGTTCGAGCAACTGGGGCTGACGGCCAACGTGGGCCGCACCATGCAAGCCATCGAAGCGCTGCGGGAAAGCTTGGATTCCACCAGTCTGCACTTGAACAACTTCTACGTGCACGTCACCTTTGCCTGTCCTTTGGGTTGCTCTCACTGTTACGCACAGGCCGGCCCCACACGGCAGGGAACGCTCCCCGTGGACGATCTCGCGCGGCTTTGCGATGAAGCTGCCGCGCAGGGTTTCCACAAAACGGTGATAACCGGCGGCGAGCCCCTGGTTCATCCTCGGCGCGAGGCGCTGCTCGATGCGTTGGCTCACCTGAAGGAGCGCGTCAAGCCCATGCTGACCACGCTGCGCACCAGCCTGGCCTTGCCCCTGGATGCGGCCCTGCTGGAGCGCGTGGCCAACAGTACCGACAACGTGGTTGTCAGCGTGGATGGCGGCCGCGAAACCCACGACGCGCGGCGTGGCGCGGGCAGCTATGACCGGATGGTGAAGAACCTGCTCGCGTTGGCGCAGCAAGGCGGCACGGCCGAGATCTCGCTGGCGGCCGTGCTGCCGCTAAAGCAGGTCCACGGAGCGCCGGGTGAGGCCGTGCGCGGACTGGCGCGCGAGGTGGGTATCCGGCGTGTCCAGTTTCGGCCGGTGTTGCCGTTGGGTAGGGCGGTCGAGGCCGATTTGGACATCGTGCCGGATACGCTGTGGGGGCACCTCGATCCCCGCGATTTGGTTGCGTACGGCATGGGCCCCAAAGCCACGTGCGGCATGGGCCAGAACCTGTATGCGGAGCCGGACGGCAGCGCTTATCCCTGCTATGCCTGGCACGGTGCTCAGTGGTGCCTGGGCAATGTCAACCGAAATGGCGGCCTTGCCGGCGTGATTGCGTCGGAAGGTTTCGAGGATTTGCATCGCCACACGGTGAGCAGCAATCGTCAATGCCGGCTGTGTGCGCTGCGCTATCTGTGCGGCGGCGCCTGCCGCGCGTGGAACCGCCAGCCCTTGTCGGCGCAAATCGATTTGGATGCGCCATATGTGGACTGCTCGCGCTCGTTCGCGCGCGCCCTTTCGCTATTGACTAGCGCGATGGACTACCTGGGCATCACGCCAGCGCAGTGGCAATCGACGGGATTGCCGCTACCCAGCGAGCCGCCGGAGAAGCCAGCGGAATGGAACGGGGTCGGCGAACCATAGTCGGCGCTGGAAAGGAGAAAGAGACATGGGACTGTTCGGCCCACCCAACGTTGAAGAGATGAAAGCGAAGCGCGACGTCAGGGGCTTGATCAAGGCGCTAGGTTACGAGAAGGATTGGCGGTTGCCCAAGGCGGCGGCAGATGCGCTCGGGCAGATCCGCGATACCCGCGCCATCGGGCCGCTCAGCGCGGCGCTCAAAGATCGGGACAGCAATCTGCGTGTGGCGGCGGCAGGAGCGCTGGGGGCAATTGGCGATGCCCGCGCCGTAGAGCCACTGAGCGCGGCGCTCAAGGATAAAGAAGGGAGGGTGCGCCAGAGTGCCGCGGATGCACTGGGGCAGATTGGGGATGGCGGCGCTGTCGTGCCGCTCATCGCCGCGCTCGGGGATGGCTGGGTCAATGTCAGCGTCGAGGCGGGAGCCGCGCTGGTCAAAATCGGCAGGCCCGCTGTCGAGCCGCTGGTGGTCGCGCTCAGAAGCAGATTCGGGACGTCGGCTGCTCGTGCGCTGGAGAGTATTGGCGACGCCCGCGCCGTCGAGCCGCTCATCGCCGCGCTCAAAGATGGCGACGGCCTTCTGCGTCAGGCGGCGGCAAGAGCGCTGGGGAAGTTTGGCGATGGCCGCGCCGTTGAGCCGCTCCTGGCCGCGTTCAAAGACTGCGAAAGCAAGGCGCGGAAGGCAGGTCCGGTAGACAGGTTGAGCTGGGAGTGGGCGAGGGACGCGGCGGCAGGTGCGCTGGCCAAAATTGGCTTGCCGGCCGTCGAGCCGCTCATCGCCGCGCTCGGGGATGGTGACGGTGCCGTGCGCGCGGCGGCTGTTCGGGTGCTGGGGAGTATTGGCGACGGCCGCGCCGTTGAGCCGCTCATCGCCGCGCTCGGGGATGGTGACGGCGCCGTGCGCGCGGCGGCTGCTCGTGCGCTGGGGAGTATTGGCGATGGCCGGGCCGTCGAGCCGCTCATCGCCGCGCTCAAGAGCAGCGAGGGAACGGTGCGAAGGGCGGTGGCGGATACCCTGGCGAGGATTGGCGATCCCCGCGCGGCTGATCCACTTGTCGCTGCTCTCCAGGATCGCGAACCGATGACGCGCCACGCGGTGGCGGGTGCCCTGGCGCGGATTGGCGACGGCCGCGCCGTCGAGCCGCTTATTGCCGGGCTGGAAACTGGCAAGCGGTTGCCGGAGCGTAAGGCCGCTGCCACGTGGCTTATCAACCTGTACCGGTCGGGTCGTCTGAACGAGGCTGACAAATCTCGCATCCTGTCACAGCGAGACAGGATAACTGCCCGACACATCGACAATGAAGGCCTGAGTTGCAGCGGTGGTCACGGAGACGTCACCCACACGGACGAAGGCATTGGTATCGTATTTCCGGTCTGACATCGGCGACAATAGTCATGCTGCCCAAGGAGAAAAAGCCATGGGACTTTTTGGTCCACCCAACGTTGAAAAGATGAAAGCCAAGGGCGATGTCAAAGGCTTAATCAAGGCGTTGGGCTACCAGAAGGACATGCAGGTAAGCACGGCGGCAGCCGATGCCCTGATCGAAATGTCCGCGCCCGGTTTTGAGCCACTCATTGCCGCGCTCGCGGATCGCGAGTGGCGGGTGCGTACGGCGGCGGCGGATCTGCTGGTCAAGATCGGCGCGCCCGCTGTTGAGCCGCTTGTCGCCGCTCTTAAGGATAGAAACCGGCCGGGGCGCGAGGCGGTGGCAAGTGTGCTGGGCCAAATAGGCGATGTCCGCGCGGTAGGCCCTCTCATTGCCGCGCTCGGCCGCAGCCCTGTGCGCACGGCGGCGGTGGACGCACTGGTCAAGATCGGCGCGCCGGCTGTGAAGGCGCTCACCGGCGCTCTCACGAGTAGCCATGGGGGCGCGGCGGAGGTGCTGGTCAGAATCGGTACGCCCGCTGTCGAACCGCTCATTGCCGCGCTCACGGGTAGCCCCATGCTCGCGAGCGAGGCGACGGCGGTGCTGGCTAAAATCGGCGCGCCCGCCGTCGGGAGTCTCATCGCCGCGCTCAGGGGCAGCGACGGCAGTTTGCGCCGGGCGGCAGCGGGTGTGCTGGACAAGATGGGTTGGCGCCCGGCCCAGGATGAGATTAGTGCTGCCTATTGGGTAGTCAAACGGCAGTGGGGTAAGTGTGTGGAGATTGGCGCCCCCGCCGCCGGGCCGCTAGCCGGTGCGCTGATGGATAGCGATAGCGGCGCGCGAAGGGCGGCGGCCGATGCGCTGGACAAGATCGGCTGGCAGCCGAGCCAAGATGAGAAGGGCGCTGCTTATTGGGTACTCAAACGAGAATGGGACAAGTGTCTTGACTTAGGCGCGCCTGCTGTCGCACCGCTGATTGCCGCGCTGGGGGATAGCGCACGGCCGGTGCGTAAGGCCGCCGCCGAGGTCCTTGTGAAGTTGTACCGGTCAGGCCAACTGGATAAGGCCCGATGGTTTCTGGTGTGGGAACAGCGGCACAAGATCTCCAGTCACAAGGATGGGCCCAGTCACTCAGACGGATACTTCAGCACGAGGAGCAGCGACTGCTCCACTCACACGGACGAAAGTAACCACGCGGACGAAGGCATTGGTGTGCCGTTTCCGGAATGACGGGGCGCGGTCACTCAGTGTGCGTGTTCGACGCGAAAGGTGTAGCCCGCGATGAGCTCCGTGGTCCCGTCGGCAGCCGCGCGGCTCAACCGTATTACATAGTGACCCTCGCGAAACCGGGTGCACGGGAGGACCAGAAACACCGCGCGGCTGCCTGGGCCGCTTGGGCCGATGCTCTGCGGTTGGAGTCCGTCCAGTTGGATCATCCTTGCACCCTCCGCCGTCTGAACCGTCGCGTTGAGCGCTGCGGTGCCGGCGTCCTCAAGGAAGAGCTGGAGACGGATGACGCATGCACCAGCGGGAACAACTACGCGATTCTCCTCGCCTCCGCTCCGTTCCAACGGCGACAGGGCGAAAGCCAGAATCGGCGCCTCATGAGGCGTCGTCTCGCGCGCCCGCGCCGGACTCTTCGCCGCGAATTGGTGCGGAGGCGCCGGGGTCCGCTTCGCATACCGGAGGTAGACCAGCGATCCGCCAAGCACCACGACCGCCGCTGCCGCCAACGCCATCTGTTGCGCTAGTGTCTGCGCTCGAAGGAAACCCTGGACGGCATCCCACCACGACTGCCGTTTGGGCGAACCGGCCTGCTGCGCAACCATCCTGCGCAATGCCTCGGCAAACTCCACCTTTCGCTGCTGCTCCGAAGAAGTTTGAACTAGCCGGCTGAAGCGTTCCCGCTCGTCCGGAGACAATTGCCCCCGGACGTAGGAATCGATCATCCGGTCTTCCAGCATCGACAGGCGCTCGTGGAGCTTGTCGTCAGCGAAGTACAACTCCTCGAGGCGGACGCGTTCCGCGTCGCTGAGTTCCCCAAGCAGATATCGAATTAGTGTCTCGTCACTCTCAGAGTCGGTTTGCACGTGGTCCCCAATTCTTCAGTGAACGTTTCTCAAATCCGTTACCGTTCCTCCACGGTTTCATTCAACTTCTTCGTCACACAATTCTCCAGCCGGCGCCGGATTCGGTATGCACGAACCCGCAAGGCGGTGGATGCGAGCCCCAGTTTTGCGGCAATTCGCCGTTTGTCTTCTATTTTTTGGCTCTTGTCGTGTTGGTAATAGTCCAGGATTAATACGCGCTCTTTCTCCGGGATCAGTTGCATGCAACCCCTGAGCAGCTCCAGTTGGCGCTCCCAGCCGCGCGGATCTTCCCGGACAGGCGGCACCGGCGGCGATGCGCTCTCTCGCTTCCAGGCCTCCGCGGCGACGCGGCGCGCGACCCCGAGAGTGTACGGCACCAGTTCCTGGATATCCTCCTCGATCTGCTTTCGGACAACCCTATCGATGGTTTCGTCGGCTAAGGTTTCGGCGTCCGGGCAATCGCGGTATCGGAAGAACATGATGAGTTTGCGGCGCAGTGCCTCATATTTCACGCCGGCCCGTTCGCGGTCGGAATCCAAGCGGGCGAGGAACCGGTCAAATGGCCCCCGCGTCAGAACGAATTCGACTCGCCGGCTCATCCCTGGCCAAGATTATATATCGCTTGCGAACCAGATATTCAGGCCGCATAATCTGTATTGCAACGAAAGGCAGATGCGATGACAGCGATGCCAACGGTCCTCGGCCGGATGCTGGTGGCCCTCTCGCTGGCCGCCGCCGGATCCGCCCAGACCGGTAGCGCGATCGGCAGCTTGCAACCCGGCAAACCTGTTGAGAAGGAACTGGCCGGCGGCCAGGCTCACGAATATGGGATCGAGCTGCTGGCTGGCCAGTACCTCCACGCGGTGGTGGACCAGCGAGGCATCGCGGTCGTAGTGACACTCGTGGGGCCGAGCGGCAAACAGATTATGGAGGTGGCGAGCTCGAACGCGACGTTCGGTCCGCAATCTCTCGCGGCGGTGGTGGATGCCGCTGGAAGTTACCGGATCGCAGTTCGGTCTCCGGAAAAAAACGCGCCCGCGGGAAAGTATGAAATTCGCATCGCCGAATTGCGGGTGGCAACGGAACAGGACCGCCAGCGTATTCAGGCGCAAGCCGCTCTCGATGAAGGCACGGCACTCGTTGCCAAGCCCAGCGCCGCAACGCTCAAACGCGCACTCGAGAAGGCCACCGAGGCGCTGACTCAATTCAGGGCCGCCGGCGATCCGGCCGGCCAGGTTGACGCGCTCGATCTACAGGCCAGGGCCAACCAGATGCTGGGCAACCAGAAGGAAGCACTGGAACAAAAAGAGCAGTTGGTAGCGCTGCTGAGGAAGATGGGAGAGCGATCGGATCTCGCGGCGGCGCTGAACAATCTCGCCATCGCATACTCCGGCCTGGGAATGCGGAAACCGGCACTCGATACTTATGGCGAGGCCCTCGGCCTGGCCCGCGGTCTCGATGACAGAAGAGGAGAGGCCTTCCTGCTGAGCAACATCGGAGACACCCATTTCCGCTATGGCGAGTACGAAAAGGCGCTTGAGTACTATGAGCAGGCATTGCCGCTGGAAAAGGAGCTCAACCCGTCCGCCTATCCCCGCACACTGGCCGATTTGGGTTCCGTTTACGGTGTGCTCGGCGACCGCGAGAAGGCCGAGGAGTTCGACGAACAGGCGCTGCCAATCCTACACCGGATGAAGGATCGGGTTGAGGCGCGCGTCTTGAACGGGCTGGGGGTGAACTATCTGGAGACCGGCCAGACGCAGAAGGCGCTGGATTGCTTTCAGCAGGTGTTGGCGATTGCGCAGGCCGCCGAGGTCCCCGACGGCGAAACCTTCGGCGCCCAGACGGGCGCTCTACACAACCTCGGCTCGTACTACTCCAGTCAGGGGGACTATGCCGAGGCCCTCGAATACTACTCGAAGGCTCTCGCCATCGAAAGCAAGATCGGTGCGTGGCGCGGCGAAGCGGCCACGTTGGACTTGATTGGGCAAGCGCAGTTGGACCTCCTCGACTTCAAGAGCGCAGCCGACCGATTCGAGGAAGGCCTGAAGGTCGCCCGCGGCCATGGGGACCGGCGGGGAGAGGAGAGGATACTCTACCAATCGGGCATGCTCGCGATCCGTCAGGGCGATCTTCCGAGAGCGCGAGATCGGTTCGAAGCTTCGCTGGCTGTGGCGGAAGGGCTACGCTCGGACGTAGCACGCCAGGAACTGCGAGCGTCCTATTTCTCCACCGTTCAGGACACGTTCAAGTCGTACATCTGGACCTTGATGGCGCTCGCTCGAGCGCGGCCGAACGAAGGGCTCGACAGCCTGGCGCTGGAGGCCGCGGAGCGCGGGCGCGCACGCAGTTTCCTGGAAATGCTTCGAGAGGCCCGCGTGGACATCCGGCGGGGCGTGGATGATTCTCTGCGGGAACGGGAGAGTACGCTGCTGCGGCAGATCGACGACCGGGCACAGCGCGCCATTCAGCTTGCCAGCTCGGGGCGCGACCCGAAACGGCTGGAAGCTCTTCGCCTGGAGATCTCGGGGCTGGAAAACGAACACCAGCAAGTTCAGGCGGCGATTCGCAAGAGCAGCCCCGGCTACAGCGCGCTGACTCAGCCGCAACCGCTCGCCGTGACCACCATTCAGCATGAGGTGCTCGATTCGGACACGCTGATGCTGGAGTATTCGGTGGGCAAGACCGGCAGCTTCCTCTGGGTGATCGCGCCTGACGCCCTCGACAGCTTCGCGCTCCCGAAAGAAGAAGAGATCGGGGCCGCCGCGCGGCGCTTCTACGCACTGCTTACCGCGCGCAACCAGCGGCCCGCGGGCGAGACGCCACAGGCCCGCCAGGCGCGCATCCGGAATGCTGACGCCCAGCTCCCTGCGGCCGCGGCCGGACTGAGCAAAATCATTTTGCAGCCGGCCGCGCCACTGCTGAACGGAAAGAGACTGGTGGTGATCGCGGACGGCGCGCTGGAATACATTCCCTTCGAGGCGCTGGCCGACCCCTCCAAGAAGGACTACGTTCCCCTGCTGGCGGGGCACGAAATCGTGCGGGAGCCATCGGCGTCCGTGCTGGCGCTCCAGAGGCGGGAGACGAGCGGGCGCAAGCCGGCCCCGAGGAGTGTGGCCGTGCTTGCCGACCCCGTATTCGATTCGGCCGATCCTCGAGTGACCGGACACAGCCCATCCGCACCGCTAGGCGACCGCACTCTGGAACGGGCGGCTACCGGCGCGGGCGCGCTGGACGCGGGCCTTCGGCTTCCAAGGCTTCCGTTTACGCGAGACGAAGCCGCGGCAGTGCTCTCCTTCACCCACGGTGAGGACGGACGAAAAGCTTTGGATTTCGACGCCAACCTCGATACGGCAATGAGTCCGGAGCTGCGCAACTATCGTATTGTTCACTTCGCAACCCACGGGTTGTTTCATCCTGACAACCCGTCGCTGAGTGGGCTGGTGTTCAGCCTGGTGGATCGCCAGGGCAAACCCGTTCGCGGATTTCTCAGGCTCCAGGACATCTACAATCTCGATTTGCCGGCCGAACTGGTGGTGCTCAGCGCCTGCCAGACGGCTCTGGGGAAGGAATTGAAGGGAGAAGGCATGGTCGGGCTTACCCGTGGATTCATGTATGCAGGTTCCCGGCGCGTGGTAGCCAGCCTTTGGAAAGTGGACGACTTCGCCACCGCGGAGCTGATGAAGCGGTTCTATGGGAGCATGCTGACCGGCGGCCATCCCGCCGCGGCGGCACTTCGTGAAGCCAAGATTTCCCTGTTTAGACAAAGGGCTTGGTCCTCGCCGTATTTCTGGGCGGCATTTATCGTCCAGGGCGAATGGAGATGATCGGAGCGCGTTATGCGGATTTCTTGTTCCATTTCATCATGGGCTGTTGTCCTCGCCCTTATGGCAATGCCCCTCGTGGCTCAACCGTTGAGCCCGGTGCCGCCGCGCATCACGCAAGCCATCGACGAAACCAAGCTCGTCACTCTCCGGGGCACCACCCATCCGCTGGCGCGGGCGGAATATGACCGGGGAGCGGCGCCGCGGGATCTCCCCATGGAGCGCATGCTGCTGCTTCTGAGCCGCAGTCCCGAACAGGAAGCCTCCTTGCAACAACTGCTGGCGGAGCAGCAGGATCCAGGCTCGGTTTACTATCATCGATGGCTGACGCCGGCGGAGTTTGGCAACCAGTTCGGTCCCGCGCCCGAGGATATCGAGCAGGTAACGGGCTGGCTGACTTCGCAGGGATTTCGGGTGGATCGAGTTGCCGATGGCCGGGTGGCGGTGGAGTTTTCCGGCACGGCTGGGCAAGTGGAGCAGGCATTGCACACGCCCGTCCACAGTTACCTGGTAAACGGGGAACCACACTTCGCGAATGCGCGGGACCCGCAAATTCCGGCCGCTCTCTCCGCGGTGGTCGCTGGAGTTGTCTCCCTCCATAATTTTCCCATGAAGTCCATGCAGCGACACGCTGGCGCGTTTCGAAGAGCGCCCGGTGACGGGGCATGGACGCGTGCCGGTCTCTTGCCGGAGTACACGACTCCTTTTGGCGGCGGGCTGTACGAGGGACTGGTGGGCCCATACGATTTTGCCGCCATCTACAACGTACTGCCGCTTTGGAATGCGGGTCTCGACGGCACCGGTCAAAACATTGCTATCGTCGGCCGGAGTAACATCGCGCTTCAGGATGTGCGCAACTTTCGCTCCGTGTTCGGCCTCCCAGCCAAGGATCCCACAATCATAGTAAACGGTCCGGACCCGGGCACCGCCAACGTTGACGACGAATCGGAGAACGTTGGCGACGTCGAATGGGCAGGCGCCGTCGCCAAAGGGGCGACGATCGACCTGGTCGTTTCGAAGACGACAACGGCTACCGATGGCGCCGATCTCTCGGCACAGTACATCGTTACTAACAATCTGGCTCCGGTACTGAGTTTCAGCTACGGAACCTGCGAGCCGCTTATGACAACGGCGCACAGTCAGTTCTATTTCAAGTTGTGGCAGCAGGCCGCGGCGGAAGGGATTACCGTGGTGGTTGCCTCCGGAGACAGCGGTTCGGCAGGCTGCGATCAAGGCGCCAGTGCCGCTCTGTCCGGCCTGGCAGTGAATGGCGTTGCTTCGACTCCTTATGACCTTGCCGTTGGGGGTACCGATTTCAGCGACCTGTTTAGCCAAGGTTCGCATTGGAATTTCACCAACAACCCGGTTACGCTCGAATCGGCCAAGTCGTATGTCCCCGAAGTGGCCTGGAACGATAGCTGCGCCAGTCCCGAAGTGGTTTCCACATACGGGATACCGTGGGGGATTTCCAGCGCGTTGACCCTTTGCAACAGCAACAATCCTGACCTGAGTTCCGCGGTCACCGTTTCCGCTAGCGGCGGCGGGCCAAGTAGCTTGTATCCCAAACCCTCCTGGCAGAGCGGTGTGGTTGGAATCCCCTCGGATGGCTACCGTGATGTCCCTGATGTGTCGCTGTTTTCGGGCGATGACGTTTTCCTGCATGCTTACGCGATGTGCCAGGCGGACAGCGATGCCACGTGCAACCCGTCAAGCTCCGGCGGGCTGGTTGTACTGGCCATGGGGGGCACCTCCGTGAGCGCACCCGCCTTTGCCGGCATCATAGCGTTGCTCAACCAGAAGACCGGCTCCGCCCAGGGGCTGGCGAATCCCGCGCTCTACAATCTTGCTTCGGTCGAATATGGCAACTCGGGTAGCCCTAACACGGCCAATCTGGCGGCATGTAACTCGTCCACGCCGCCGGCATCGGCAAATACTTGCATCTTCTACGATGTGACGGCGGGTAACAACGCCGCCCCTTGCATGAACGGTTCTCCGAACTGTTTTGCCAGTAGCCCGTCCGAAGCATATGGGATTCTCTCGACTTCCAGCAGCTCTCTGGTTACGGCTTACCCCGCCGGCACTGGCTATGACCTCGCCACCGGCTTGGGCTCGGTCAACGTTGCGAACCTGGTCAACGGGCAGTCGCCGAGTGCGCTGCTGACCATCGCCAAATCCCACGCAGGGGACTTCACTCCGGGACAGACGGGAGCCACGTACACCCTGACGGTTTCCGACGGCGCATCGGCGGGTGCGACGAATGGAACAGTCACTGTCACCGAGAATCCGCCCACGGGGCTTACGGTCACTTCGATGGCTGGTTCCGGGTGGAGTTGCACAACCAGCACGTGCACTCGCAGCGATGTTCTGAACCCTGGCGCCAGCTATTCGGCGATTACGGTGACGGTGAACGTGGCGTCGAGCGCGCCGGCGCAGGTTACCAATCAGGTAACCGTCTCCGGCGGCGGTTCCATGTCCGCCACGGCCAGTGATTTCACAAACATCAGTCAGTGCTGCAAGGTCGCCACAACGACCACGATTGCAGCCAGCTCCAGCACCATTGCCGCGACAGCATCCACAACCTTGACCGCAACGGTAACCGCCACGGGCGGCAGCGGCACGCCTACGGGAACGGTAGTCTTCGATTCAGGCAGCAAGGCTCTGGGCTCGCCAACCTTGGCGGGATCCGGAGGAACCGCGCAGGCGGCGCTTACCGTTAATGGAAGCCAGCTTGCCGCGGGCAGCAACAGCATAACCGCGACTTACGGCGGGGATGCCAACTACGTCGGCTCGTCTTCGTCATCGGTGACCGTGACGGTCATGCAGTCTACACCTACGCCAAGCTACACCATCAGCACGGTGGCCGGCAACGGGACTTCAGGTTACGGTGGAGACGGTGGGCCAGCCATCGTAGCGGAGTTGGACTATCCCACGGGCGTCGCGGTTGACAGTGCGGGCAATGTCTTCATCGCGGACAGCTTCAATGCCCGCATCCGGAAGGTGACGTCCACGGGCACGATCAGCACGGTGGCCGGCAATGGCACGCTTGGCTTTAGTGGAGACGGTGGGCCGGCCACCTCGGCGGAAGTGCGGCTGCCCGACGGCGTCGCGGTGGACAGTGCCGGCAACCTCTTCATTGCCGACGAGACCAACAACCGCATCCGGAAAGTAACGGCCGCGGGCACCATCAGCACGGTGGCCGGCAATGGCACCGCCGGTTTCAGCGGAGACGGCGGGCCCGCCACCTCGGCGGAGTTGTTCCAGCCCGAGGGCCTCGCGGTGGACAGTGCGGGCAACCTCTTCATTGCGGACGGGACCAACCGCATTCGAAAGTTGACACCCACCGGCACGATCGGCACGGTGGCCGGCAATGGCACGGCCGGTTTCAGCGGGGACGGCGGACCAGCCACGGCGGCGGAGCTGAACCAGCCCAGCGGGGTCGCGGTGGACAGTGCCGGCAACCTCTTCATTGCCGACCTTATGAATGGCCGGGTTCGAAAGGTGACGCCCGCGGGCACGATCAGCACGGTGGCCGGCAATGGCACCCTGGGCTTCAGCGGAGACAAGGGGCCAGCGACCTCGGCGGAGCTATTCTCGCCTTGGGGTGTGGCTGTGGACGCGGCCGGCAACCTGTTCATCGTGGACTGGGGGAACGACCGGATCCGGGAAGTAACACCCGCGGGCGCAATCAACACGGTGGCCGGCAATGGCACTCCCGGCTTCAGTGGAGACGGTGGGCCGGCCACTTTGGCTCAGCTGCTGGGGTCCCAATACGTCGCGGTCGACGGAGCGGGAAACGTCTTCATCGCGGACACTGGCAATAACCGCATCCGGAAGCTGACTGCGGCCGTACCTTCCTTGACCATTTCGAAAACCCACGCTGGAGCTTTCTCGCAAGGGCAGACGGGAGCCACGTACACGGTCACCGTCGGCAACGCGGCTTCCTCCGCACCGACGAGCGGCGCTGTCACTGTCAGCGAGAACCCTCCCACGGGGCTTACCGTCACTTCGATGGCTGGCGCTGGCTGGAGCTGCACAACCAGTACCTGCACTCGCAGCGATGTTCTTAATCCCGGTTCCAGCTACCCCGCGATTACGGTGACGGCGAGCGTGGCCTCGAACGCTCCATCGCAGGTTACCAACCAGGTAACCGTTTCCGGCGGCGGCTCGCCGTTGGCCACAGCCAACGATGTCACTAACATCGTGCCTAACCTCCTGGCCCCCACAACCACGACAGTGGTAGCCAACCCGAGTACCATTGACACCACGGGATTCACGACCTTGACTGCGACCGTAATCGCTGCCGGCGGCGGCCCGACGCCCACCGGCACCGTGGTCTTCGGTCTAAGCGGCCCGGTGCTGGGCACGGCCACGTTGAGCGGAACCGGGGGCACCGCGCAGGCTGTCCTGCCCATTACATGGAGCCTTGGCGCGGGCAGTTACAGCATAACCGCGTCCTATTCTGGGGATAGCAACTACTCCGGCTCGTCCGGGTTGGTGACCGTCACGGTCACGTCCAGCCCCAATATCACCGCCGTGGAGAACGGCGCCAGCTTTCAGGCCGGTTTTGCATCCGCAACCTGGGTTACCATCGCCGGCACCAACCTTTCCCAGACCACTCGAAAGTGGCAAGACAGCGATTTCGTAAACGGTCTGCTGCCGACTTCCTTGAGTGGCGTATCGGTTACGATCGACGGCGTGCCCGCTTACGTCGAGTACATCAGCCCCACGCAAGTCAACGTACTGGCGCCGGACGATGCGGCGGTGGGTGCGGTTCAGGTCCAGGTGACCGCGGCACAGGTTGCGAGCAACAGCTTCACGGCGCAGAAACAGCAGTTCTCGCCGGGTTTTTTCACGCTTACCGGCAGCTACGTAGCGGCGCTCCATGCGGATTACAGCCTGGTCGGCCAGCCTGACCTCTTCGCTGGTGTGACAACCACACCGGCTGCGCCCGGCGAAACCGTGCTCATCTGGGCCACGGGCTTCGGCCCCACGAACCCGCCGCTGCCCACCGGCGAAATGGTCACCGCGCCAGCCGGTATGGCGAATTCCGTTGCCTTCACCATCGGGGGAGTGACGGAGCCGCCGATCTATGCCGGTCTTGTTGGGTCGGGGCTATACCAGTTCAATGTGACGGTGCCGAGCGTTCCGAATGGGGACGCGGCGGTGATGGCTCAGGTCGGAGGCGTGCAGACGCAAGCGGGGACCCTAATTAGCGTTCAGAGCCCCGTCTCGTCTCCGCCAGCTCCCCAGATCGCATCTCTGAGTCCCGCCAGCGGGCAAACCGGAACTACCGTCTCTCTGGTGATTAACGGCAGCAATCTCTCCGGCGTTACGGCGGTACAGTTCTCCCCATCTGCCGGCATCACAGTGAGCAACGTGAATGCCAGCGCATCGCAGGTCGCCGCCACGGTTACCATAGCCCCCGGAGCCCCTGTTGGGCAGGTAAGTGTCACGGCCTCGGTCACACCCTCGGCGGGCATTTCCAACGCGCTGGTCTTCACGATTCAACCACCGCCCGCGGTGCCCCAGATTACATCTCTAAGTCCTACCGGCGGGCAAGCCGGAACTAGCGTATCCCTGACGATTAGCGGCAGCAACCTCTCCGGCGTGACGGCGGTGCAGTTCTCCCCGTCTGAAGGCATTACCGTGAGCAACGTGATTGCGACCGCGTCGCAGGTCACTGCCACGGTGACCATCCCCGCGAACGCGGCCAGCGGACACGTAAGTGTCTCGGTAGCGTCCTTGGATGGCACCTCCAACGCGCTGGTCTTCACCATCCAACCACAGCAACTGGTGCCCCAGATTACATCTCTAAGTCCCACCAGCGGGCAAACCGGGACTAGCGTATCCCTGACGATTAGCGGCAGCAACCTCTCCGGCGTGACGGCGGTGCATTTCTCCCCGTCTTCAGGCATCGCTGTAAGCGGCGTGAATGCGACCGCGTCGCAGGTCACTGCCACGGTAAACATTGCCGCGAGCGCGGTCAGCGGACAGGTAAGTGTGTCGGTATCGTCCTCGGCCGGCACCTCCAACGCGCTGGTCTTCACCATCCAAACACAGCCTGTGGCGCCCCAGATTACATCTCTGAGTCCTACCGGCGGGCAAACCGGAACTAACGTATCCCTGACGATTACCGGCACCAACCTCTCCGGCGTGACGGCCGTGCAGTTCTCCCCGTCCTCCGGCATCACCGTGAGCAGCGTGAATGCGGCCGCGTCGCAGGTCACTGCCACGGTGACCATTGCCGCGAGCGCGCCCGCCGGGCAGGCAAGCGTCTCAGTCTCATCCTCGGCCGGCACCTCCAACGCGCTGGCCTTTACGATCCTGAGCCCAAGCTGCAACTTCGCCGGACTATGGAAAGGCACTACTTCTCAGGACCAGCCACTATCGATGTCGGTGGTGGGATGCAACGTTACGGGCTACTCCTTTCCTGTCAACATTGACAACTACGGGACCGCCTGTCCTTCGGAAGCCACCGTCAGCTCGGCGCCGTCGACATCGATTCCGATCACGGGAAATACCTTCACCTCAAGCACGATGTCGGGCACGTTTCAGTCGCTGACCCAGGCGAGTGGAACCGTTAACTGGTCGTTGAGCCTTCCGTTTTGCTACGGGGCTGGCGGTGCTCTCACTTGGAGCGCGGTCAAGCAGTAGACTCCGGCATTGCCGTCGGACGGAAGTAAAAAGGGAAGAACGAATGCCCGGTAACAGATTTGAAAATCGTTCACTAGAGAATTGAAGGGCCACGTGCAAATCGATTCCGGGAACGACGACACGGAATTCGACCTCTCGGTGGCGAATTAGCCGAAACGACACTAATAGGAGCGTGTTATGCGGATTTCTCGTTCTAGTTCATCCTGGGCTGTTGTCCTCGCCCTTATGGGAATGCCCCTTGTGGCTCAAACGTTGAGCCCGGTGCCGCCGCGCATCACGCAAGCTGTCGACGACACCAAGCTCGTCACCTTCCAGGGCAACACCCACCCGCTGGCGCGGACGGAATATGACCAGGGAGCGGTACCGCGGGATCTGCCCATGGAGCGCATGCTGTTGCTCTTGAGCCGCGGCCCCGAGCAGGAAGCCGCCCTACAACAACTGCTCGCGGAGCAGCAGGATCCCAACTCCGCTAACTATCGTCGTTGGCTGACCCCGGCACAGTTCGGCGACCAGTTCGGTCCCGCGCCTGAGGATATTGAGAGGATCACGAGTTGGCTGACCTCGCAGGGATTTCAGGTGGCGGGCGTCGCCGATGGCCGCGTTGCGGTGGAGTTTTCCGGCACGGCGGCGCAAGTGGAGCAGGCATTGCATACGCCGATCCACAGCTACCTGGTAAACGGGGAACAACACTTTGCGAATGCGCAAGACCCGCAAATTCCAGCAGCGCTCTCATCGGTCGTCGCTGGAATTGTGTCGCTGCATAATTTCCCCATGAAGTCCATGCACCACACTACGGGCGCGTTTCGAAAAGAACCCGGCGGCGGATGGGTACCCGCGGGTCTCGCTCCGCAGTACACTGTTCCGTGGAATGGCCTGTCGCTCTATGCGGTGGCACCCGCCGATTTTGCCACCATTTACAACCTGCAGCCGCTTTGGAGCGCGGGCATCGACGGCACCGGACAGACCATTGCGATCGTCGGCCGGAGCAACATCGTGGTTCAGGATGTGCGCAACTTTCGCTCGGCGTTCGGACTTCCGGCCCACGATCCCATAGTCACATTGACCGGTGCCGACCCAGGCACCGCCATCGCCGACGACGAGTCTGAGAACGTTTTGGATGTCGAATGGTCGGGCGCCGTCGCCAGGGGAGCCACCATCAACCTGGTGGTTTCGGCGTCAACAGCCACCGATGGAGCCACTCTCTCGTCAAACTACATCGTTGAAAAGAACCTGGCTCCCGTTCTGAGTTCAAGCTTCGGTGTGTGTGAGCTATTCGGCGTAAGCCAGAACCAGTATTACAACAACTTGTGGCAGCAGGCTGCCGCGCAAGGTATCACCGTGGTGGTGGCCTCCGGGGATGGCGGTTCGGGCTTGTGCGAAGAGCGCGCCGAGTATGCACAGAGTGGCGTCGCGGTAAATGGCGTGGCTTCGACTCCTTACAACGTGGCTGTCGGCGGCACCGATTTCAGCGATGTTCTGAGCGGGACCGAAAGCGTCTATTGGAGCTCCTTTAACACCGCGGGCACGCTCGCATCGGCGCTATCGTATATTCCCGAAATGACCTGGAACGACACTTGCGCCAGCCCCCAAGTGCTTTCTTTTTTCGGACCGCAAGTGGGATCTTCAACCGCGGAGGCCTTATGCAACACTCCTCACACGCAATCGCCCTCCGTGCTCACCGTTGACGGCGGCAGCGGCGGTGCCAGCAGCTTGTATCCCAAACCCTCCTGGCAGAGCGGTGTAAATGGAATCCCGACAGATAACCAACGCGACCTGCCGGACGTGTCACTCTTTTCCGGCGACGATTCCCTTTGGCTGCATGCCTACACGTTCTGCCAGTCGGACCAGCAAGGCGCCTGCAGCTCGTCCAGTCCCGGCGGGTTTGCCACCATGCTTGGTTACGGCGACTCTTATGGCGCACCCGAATTCGCCGGCATCATGGCGTTGGTCAATCAGAAAACCGGCTCCCGCCAGGGGCTGGCGAACCCGGCGCTTTACAGCTTGGCTTCGGTTGAATATGGCAGCCCGACCAGCCCGAACACGGCCAGCTTACAGGCATGCAACTCGTCCGCGTCACCGGCGTCCAGTAGCAGTTGCGTCTTCCACGATGTGACCGTGGGCGATAACTCCGTCCCTTGCCTGAAAGGAACTCCGAACTGTTACGTCTTTAGCGCTTCCGACCGATACGGCATTCTTTCGACGTCTACCACTTCTCTGGTGCCGGCTTACCAGGCCGGCCCGGGCTATGACCTCGCCACCGGCCTCGGCTCCGTCAACATTACGAACCTGGTCAACAAATGGCCGGGAGGGAACTCTCACCTGAGCATCGGCAAGACCCACATAGGCAACTTCGCCCAAGGGCAGAGCAACGCCACCTACACAGTCGCCGTTTCCAATGGCGTTTCGGCGGGGCCGACCAATGGAATGGTCACGGTAACCGAAACTGCTCCCGCGGCGCTCACGGTAGTGTCGATGACGGGCACCGGATGGACGTGTTCGGCCAATACCTGCAGGCGGAGCGACGCACTGGCAGCCGGTTCCATCTACCCGGCGATCGCTGTGACGGTCAACGTGGCATCGAACGCGCCATCGCAGGTTACCAACCAGGTCACTGTGTCCGGCGGCAACTCGGCATCCGCCACGGCCAACGATGTCACCACCATCGTCCCGTGCTGCACGATCTCCACAACCACGACGGCCGCAGCCAGCCCGAGTAGCGTTGCCACGACGGGATCCGCGACCTTGACCGCAACCGTAGCCGCCGCGAGCGGCAGCGGCACGCCGACTGGCGCCGTAACTTTCAATCTAGGCAGCACGCAACTGGGCTCGGCAACGTTGACCGGAAGCGGGGGCTCCGCGCTGGCGACGTTGGTGGTTACGGGGAGCGAGCTTGGCGTGGGCAGTTACAGCATAGCCGCGAACTACAGCGGGGACGCCAATTTCAACGGTTCGTCGGCATCGGTGACCTTCGTGGTCACGCCGCCGCCATCGTTAGGCTACGTCATCAGCACGGTGGCCGGCAATGGGACCTCCGGCTTCAGTGGAGACGGTGGGCCGGCAACCTCGGCGGAGTTTCAGCAGCCTTGGGCCATCGCGGTGGACAGTGCGGACAACCTCTTTATCGCGGACTATCAGAATAACCGGGTCCGCAAGGTGACGCCGGCAGGCATCATCAGCACGGTGGCCGGCAATGGCAACCTGGGTTTCAGTGGAGACGGTGGGCCAGCGACCTCGGCGAAGTTGGCCTCCCCCAGCGGCGTCGCGGTGGACGGCACGGGTAACCTCTTCATTGCGGATTATGGGAACAACCGCATTCGCAAGGTGACGCCCGCCGGCACCATCAGCACGGTGGCCGGCAGCGGCCTTAATCTCGGCGACACTGGAGACGGTGGGCCGGCAACCTCGGCGGAGTTGGACTATCCCGCCGGCGTCGCGGTGGATGGGGCCGGCAACCTCTTCTTCGCTGAATCTACCCGCATCCGCAAGGTGACGGCCGCGGGCATCATCAGCACGGTGGCCGGCAATGGCACTCAGGGTTTCAGTGGAGACGGCGGGCCAGCGACTTCGGCGGAGTTGGACCAGCCCAATGCCATCGCGGTGGATAGTGCCGGCAACCTATTCATTGCGGACTGGGAGAACAATCGGATCCGCAAGGTGACACCCGCGGGCATCATCAGCACGGTGGCCGGCAATGGGCCTCTTTTCCCCAGTGGGGGCGGCTTCAGCGGAGACGGTGGGCCGGCGACCCTGGCGGTGTTGAACGAGCCCGAGAGCGTGGCCGTGGATAGCGCCGGCAATCTCTTCATCGCGGACGGCGACAATAGCCGCGTCCGCAGGGTAACGTCGGCGGGCACCATCAGCACCGTGGCTGGCAACGGGTCGTGGGGCTTCGGCGGAGACGGTGGGCCCGCGGCGCTGGCGGAGGTGCAATGGCCAAGCGGCGTCGCTCTCGACAGCGCGGGTAACCTCTTCATCGTCGACTCGACTTACCGCGTCCGCAAGCTGACGCCCATGACGTCCTCACTGACCGTCTCCAAGAGCCACAGTGGAACATTCTCGCTGGCACAGACGGGAGCCACCTACACGGTTTCGGTCGGCAACCTGGCTTCCTCCGGACCGACCAACGGACCGGTCACGGTCACTGAGAACCCGCCCACCGGGCTGACGCTCGTGTCGATGGCTGGTCCCGGATGGGCCTGTGCGAGTGTCACTTGCACTCGCAGCGATGTTCTTAGCCCCGGTTCCAGCTACCCCGCGATTACAGTGACGGTAAACGTGGCCCCGGACGCGCCATCGCAGGTGATCAACCAGGTAACCGTGTCCGGCGGCGGCTCGGTTTCGTCTGCCGCCAACGATACAACTAACATCGGCTCGGGCCCCGGCACACTCACCACGATTGCGTTGACAGCCAGCCCGAACATGATTGCCCCAACCGGATCGACGACTTTGAATGCGTCCTTGGGCGCCATCGTCAACGTCGCGCCGACGGGCACCGTGACCTTCTATCTGGGCAGCAGCCTGCTGGGCTCGGCAACGGTGACCTCGGCCGGCGGCACGGCGCAGGCGACGTTGATCGTGCCCGCGAGTCAGCTCGCCCTGGGCGCCAACAGCATAACCGCGGACTACACCGGAGATGCCAACTACGCCAGATCGTGGGCTTCGGTGACGGTCACGGTCACGCCGCAGTCGGGCTACATCATCAACACGGTGGCCGGCAATGGGAATTCCGGCTTCACTGGAGACGGTCAGACAGCGACCCAGGCGGAGCTGAACTGGCCCAGCGGCGTCGCGGTGGACGGCTCGGGCAACCTCTTCATTGCGGACTTCTTGAACAACCGGGTCCGGAAAGTGACGGCCGCGGGCACGATCAGTACGGTGGCCGGCAACGGGAGCAACGGCTTCAGTGGAGACGGTGGTCCCGCTGCCTCGGCGGAACTGGCTGCCCCCTGCGGCGTCGCTCTGGACGGAGCAGGCAACCTCTTCATCGCGGACTATGGGAATAGCCGGATCCGAAAGGTGACACCCGCGGGCATCATCAGCACGGTGGCCGGTAATGGCACTGCAGCCTACCGCGGAGACGGCGGGCCAGCGACCTCAGCGGAGTTGGGTCGTCCCCAGGGCGTCGTGGTGGATGGGGCGGGCAACCTTTACATTGCCGATACGGCGAATTCCCGCATCCGCAAGGTGACGGCTGGGGGAACCATTAGCACCGTGGCCGGCGATGGGGATGGGAGCTTCGGCGGAAACAGTGGAGACGGTGGGCCCGCGACCTCGGCGCAGTTAAACACACCGAGTGGCATCGCTTTGGATAGTAGCGGCAACCTCTTCATCGCGGAATGGGGCAATAACCGCATCCGCAAGGTGACCCCGGCGGGCACGATCAGCACCGTGGCGGGCACCGGCACAGCCGGCTCCAGTGGAAACGGCGGCCAGGCGACCTCGGCGCAGTTGTCCTCGCCTTGGGGCGTCGCGGTGGACAGCTCGGGCAACCTCTTCATCACCGACAATGGAAATGCCCGCATCCAATTGGTAACGCCTGGAGGCACGATCAGCACGGTGGCCGGCACCGGCACTCCCGGCTTCAGCGGAGACGGCGGCCCGGGGATCTTCGCGCAGTTGGCGGACCCCGAGGGTATCGCGGTAGACGGCTCGGGCAACATTTTCACTACCGACGGCGTCCGCATCCGGGAAGCGTCGCCCGCAACCGCTCCGTCGATTTCTCCCGGTGGCTTGATAAGCGCGGCCAGCAACTTAGGCGGGCCGGTTTCGCCCGGTGAAATCGTAGCCATATATGGGACCGCGCTCGGTCCGGCGAACCCTGCCTTCACGACACTGGATTCAACCGGCAAGGTCTCTACTTCCACCGGCGGGGTCACGGTCAGCTTCAACGGCGTTGCGGCGCCGTTGACTTACGTCAGCTCAACCCAGATCGACGCCATCGTGCCCTATGAGATTGCCGGGAGTTCGTCACTATCCGTGCAAGTGACTTACCAGCAGCAGGCATCCAGCCAGCTCAGCTTGCAGATCGCCACGGCCGCGCCCGCGCTGTTCACGCAGAACTCCAGCGGAACCGGTCCAGGCGCCATTCTCAACGGGAACAACCAGCTCAACACCCAGCAGAGTCCGGCGGCCAAGGGCAGCGTGATCGAGCTCTTCATGACGGGCGAAGGGCTGACCATTCCCGCTCAAGCCACGGGGGCAGTGACTGCGGTGAACACGACCGGTGCCGGTCCGGTTACGCCCGCGCCGCAGCAGGCAGTCTCGGTGACGATCGGGGGGCAGCCCGCGCATCTGGAGTTCGCCGGGGAGGCGCCGGGCGCTGTCGCCGGCGTGTTACAGGTGAACGCGGATGTGCCGGCGGGCATCGGCTCCGGCGCGGTCCCGATCACAGTGCAAATCGGCACCCACATCAGCCAGAGTGGCGTGACGGTCTGGGTGCAATAACCGGCGTTGCGGCGAGTTTTTCCGGCTATCGGTCAGGAGACATTTATGATGAACCGCGCATTGATGGTTGCCATGTTAGCGCTCACCGCGCCGTTATGCCAAGCTGGCGACGACATCAGCTTCAAGAAGTTGAGCCTGTTGTTGCCCGATGGGGGCATCGAGGATGCGGAGCTCGTGTTTATGGCGGATCAGCGTGTCATCGCGGTCCGCTGTCTCTACCATGGAGGATTCCGCATCCCCTACGACAAGGTCGTGGGCCTGGTGCAATCGTTGACTGATCGCAAGGTCAACACCACGGCCGTGGCCCTCGGCGGAGTCGCGGGGCTGCTGTTTACCAAGGGCAAGCAGCACTACTTGTATATCAACTACCAGGAAGACGGCGCCGTGCTGCAAATCGGACTACGTTTGGACAAAAGCGAATGGCAGCAGGTTTTGGACGTGGCCCACGCGGAGACCGGCAAGACCATCGAGACCGCGGGCCCGGCCGGGCCAGCTCCGCCCCCACCTCCTCCTCTTCCGGCCACCGCAGGCAGTGCGCAGCCGGGCGTATCCGTACCCATTCCCACGGCCGCGACTCCCGAATCGGCCACTTTGACCATCGCCTCGGTACCCTCCGGCGCCGACATTAAGGCCGGAGGTGAGTTCCTCGGAAGCACTCCATCGACGCTGAAACTGGAACCTGGCAATTACGCCATCGTCGTCGAAAAGAAAGGCTACGTCCACTGGGAGCGCGGCCTGAGGCTGTCGGCCGGCGCTTCGATCGCCCTGGATGCGGAGCTCGAACCGCAAGCCGCCGTTGCCGCTCCCGTCACGCCGCCAGTTCCAGTGAGCGCGCAGGTCGCGGAAGAAAGGCCGCCGCGGACGTTGCCGCGGGAGTTAACCAATTCGCTAGGCATGAGGTTCATCCGGATCGATCCGGGCTCGTTCAAAATGGGCTGGAAACGTTATGGACCGGTCCACGATGTGACGCTGAGCAAGGCCTTCTACTTGCAGACGACCGAAGTGACGCAGGCCCAGTGGCAGGCCGTGATGGGGACCGCCCCCAGCAACTTCAAGGGGCCAAACCGGCCGGTGGAGACGGTCTCGTGGTATGACGCCGAGGAATTCCTGCACCGCTTGAACGCCGCGGAGAAGGTCTCTCATTACCGGCTGCCGACCGAGGCGGAGTGGGAGTGGGCCTGCCGGGCGGACCACCAGGAACCGGACCGATTTCCAGTCCTCCTCATGAACATGGTGGCTTGGTCGGTTTGGAACTCCGGAGGCGAGACTCACCCGGTAGGCAGCTTGACGCCGAACGCCCGGGGCTTGTTCGATATGCTGGGCAATGTGTCGGAGTGGGTCCAGGATTGGAAGGGCCCATACCCGGCGGAACCGCAAGTCGATCCCCAGGGGCCCGCAGCCGGCGAGCAGCGTGTTGTGCGGGGAGGGGATTGGGCCACCCAGTATGAAGACAACTGCCGGTGCGCCTCCCGCGTATATGTTAAGCCGGGCCGCAGTGGTTTCAACCTCGGCTTCCGCTGCGCCCGGACCGCGGACGAATCAGCGGCGGTCGCCGGAGCAGCCAGTACAGCGGCCAACCCGCCGGCGGACGATCTCATCAGCGCGGCCAACAAGGGCGATTTGCCTCGCGTAAAGGCATTTCTCGATGCCAAAGCCGATGTGAACGCCAGGCAAGCTAACGGTTCCACGGCGTTGATGCTGGCGGCACTCGGTGGTCACCAAGAGGTAGTCAGAGCATTGCTTGACGCCAAGGCCGATGTGAACGCCCACCAGAACGCCGGCATCACGGCCTTGTGCATGGCGTCGATCAATGGTCACCAGGAGGTGGCGCGGGCGCTCATCGCAGCCGGGGCTAACGTCAATGCCAAGGCGGACAAGGGCGTCACGGCGTTGATGCTGGCAGCGAAGACCGGCCGCCTGGAAGTGGTGCGAGTGCTGCTCGACGCCAAGGCCGACGTGAACGCCAGGACGGACGATGGCGGCACGGCGTTGATAGCGGCGTTGGACGGAGGCCACCAGGAGGTGGCGCGGACCTTGCTTGACGCCAAAGCCGACGTGAACGCCGAGGGAAGTAACGGCATCACGGCGCTGATGGCGGCATCGCGAAAGGGCTACCAGGACGTCGTCCGCACGCTCATTGCAGCCGGGGCCGATGTCAACGCCAAGGCGGCCAAGGATCTCACGGCATTGATGCTGGCATCGTTTGCAGGCCACCAGGAAGTGGTGCGGACGCTCATCGACGCCAAGGCCGATGTGAACGCCAAGATGGGCAATGGGGACACCGCGTTGCGGTTAGCGGCGCAGAATGGCCACAAGGAGATAGTGCAGCTCCTCAAGAATGCAGGCGCTGCCGGCCGCTAGGGCCGAGGAGAATACAGATGAGAATCGACACAACGAAGGCGATCATTGCGGGGACTGTTTCCGTATTGTTTATAGGTGTTGCGCCTTCCCAAAGCCCCGCTCCTGTGGCGGCCGCGACCTTCGCCATCACGCACGTCGAGTCGGACAAGAAATTCCGATTCGGCAGATTCTCTGAACCATACAACAAGACTGCCCAGTACCTTGAGGATGTCGTTACCCAGCGACTTCAGAATAATGGTCTGACACGCGCCGATTCCCTCAAAGGTCCCTGCTGCAAGGTCGTCGTAGAGCTATTGGAGATGGAGAGAAACGCGAGCGTTACCAAGGTTGAGATGGACTTGGCCGCTACCGTAAGAGTCCTTGATGCAGGAGGGCGGCAGGTCTATTCCAGGGGATATCGCGGCGCGGCGCGCACTTCCGCGAGCACCTTCGAGCATCTGGTCCATCACGCGGCCGACAATCTGGCCGATAACATCGCGAAGGACTCCGATCTGATCCGGGTTTTGTCCGCACCCGCGGCCGTCGGCGCTAGCGCGACAGTTGGGGCTCCTGCCCAGTCGCCCCCGGTCACGACGTCGGACGTGACGGTTACCTCCGATCCAAGCGGAGCCGATATCGAGATCAATGGAACGTTCTCGGGAAACACTCCTTCGACCCTCAAGCTGCCGCCCGGCGAGTACAGGATCGTCGTCACGAAGAAGGATTATGGCAGTTGGGAACGCAATCTGAAAGTCAGACTCGGCGCTGCGATCAGCCTGAATGCCGAGCTAACCCCCGGTCAGCCCGCCTCTCCCGAGCCGGCGGCGCAGCCAGTCACGGCTGGCCCGGCAAGACGGGTAAAGAGGCCCATCAACGCGCCGCCGGACAATCTGATCGCCGCGGCAGGCAAAGGCGATTTGCTTCGTGTAAAGGAGTTGCTCGCGGCCGGGTCCGATGTGAACGCCAAGACGGATAACAGCACGGGGATGAGGATTGAGAACGCGAGAGTGGCGGGAATGTACGAAGCCGTTGGCGGCACGGCGCTGATGGCGGCGTCGCAGAATGGCTACCTGGAGGTTGTGCAAGCATTGCTCGACGCCAAGGCCGACGTAAACGCCAAGGCGAGCAACGGTGCCACAGCGTTGATGATTGCGTCGTTTCGTGGCCACCAGGATGTGGTACGGGCGCTCATCGACGCTAAAGCCGATGTGGACGCCAAATTGAGCGGCAGCGCGACGGCGTTGCTTTTTGCGATGGGCAACTCCGGAAGCATGGAGGAGTGGGCGGCGGGGAAGCTCGATGGCTACCAGGCCAATGGCTTGACGGCGTTGATGTTGGCATCGCTCCGCGGCCACGTGGAGGCGGTGCGGACCCTGCTCGACGCCAAGGCCGATGTGAACGCCGGCGCGGCTCAACTCTCCACGGCGTTGATGATGGCGTCGCAGAATGGCCACCTGGAAGTTGCACGAATATTGCTTGAAGACGGCGCCAACGTCAACGCCAAGACATCCAACGGAACCACGGCGCTGATGTTGGCATCGTTCCGCGGCCAACAAGCGGTGATGCGGGTGCTGCTCGATGCCAAGGCCGATGCCAACGCCAGGACAGACCTGGGCTTCACGCCGCTCATAACGGCGGCACAGAATGGGCACCTGGCAGCGGTTCGGGCGCTCCTCGACGCCCAGGCCGATGTCAACGCTAGGGCGAGCAGTGGCGTCACGGCGTTGATATGGGCGGCGGAGAATGGCCACCTGGAAGTGGTGCGAGCGTTGCTCGACGCCAAGGCCGATGTCAATGCCAAGACGAACCGCGGTGTCACGGCGTTGAAGGCGGCGTCGATCGGCCGCCACAAGGAAGTAGTGGAACTCCTCAAGAGTGCGGGCGCTGCCGGCCGCTAAGGCCGGCGTCCTGTCTCTCGCATAGGCGCCAAGGCCGCCAAGAAAAACCACTTTCCGGACGGCTTCCAGCTTCTCACGCGCGCCATCGGTGCCGATAGGAAGAATGACGAAAAAGTCTCGAATGATTTCCGGTATCAGCCGATATAGTAACTGACAGAAACGCGCCAAGCTGCAAACCGCAAGGATTGAACATGACAACAAGAACGCTCAACGCGAAGGGGCTCGCCTGCCCCCAACCATCGCTCAAAATGACCGTCGAGAGTCTTTCCATGAAACGAGGCGACATTTTGGAAGCGGTTGCAGACTGTCCCACCTTCGAGGCCGACGTTCGCGGCTGGTGCCAGCGCAGCAAGAAGACTTTGCTCTGGTTTAAGGTCGACCCCGACGGGGCCAAGCGCTGCCAGGTGAGAATTTAACCGCTAGCTCCCCAAAACTGACGTCTCCGGCCTGCCGCTGTACTGGCGTCAAAGAGTGTGGAAGTGCTATGCGGGAAAAACCAAAACTAAGCATGTACTGGGCATCCTCGTGCGGTGGATGCGAGATCTCACTAGTCAACCTTCACGAGAGAATCCTGGAAGTAGACAGACATTTCGATTTCGTCTTTTGCCCGTGTTTGCTGGACACGAAGTATAGCGATATCGAGGCGCTGGAAGACGGTGGCATCGCAGTGACATTATTTAACGGTGCGATCCGGACAGGCGAGAACGAGGAGATGGCGCACCTCCTGCGGAAGAAGTCTAAGCTCCTGATTGCCTATGGTTCCTGTTCCGCTGGAGGCTCGATTCCCGCACTCAGCAACCTGTCGACACGGAGCGACCACATCCGCCGAAACTACCTGGACAGCCCTTCGCTCGACAATCCAGCCGGCGTGATCCCGCAAACCGTGACTCGCCTGCCGGAAGGCGATCTCGAGCTTCCGGCTTTCTATGAAACCGTAAAAACACTGTCGCAAGTGGTGGAAGTGGATTACGTTCTCCCTGGCTGTCCGCCGGAATCGCACCAGCTCTGGGCTGTGGTTGAGAGCGTGATTCAAGGAAGACCGTTGCCTCCCAGACACAGCGTCATCGGCGCCGGAGGCTCAACCGTATGTGACGAGTGTGGAAAACAGAGGTCCAACAAAACCATTGCGGAGTTTCATCGGACCTACGAGATCGTTCCGGATCCGGCCCGATGCCTGCTGGAGCAGGGTCTGGTTTGTATGGGTGTTGCGACGCGGGACGGCTGCGGGGCGCTTTGTCCCGCGGTGAACATGCCGTGTACCGGATGCTACGGTCCCCCCGAAGGCATCGCGGATGTGGGGGCTAAGATGCTTTCGGCACTGGGTTCAGTTCTGGACCTGGGTGCCTCGAAGGGGCTGACCGAGGAACAGGTGTCCGCCAAAGCCGATGCCCTGTTGTCCAGGATCCTGGATCCAGCCGGCACCTTCTACATGTACAGTCTGGCTGGCTCGCTTTTGAAAAAGAAGGTGCCATGAAACGCATCTCCATCAATCCCATCACTCGCCTGGAAGGCCATGGCAAGATCGAGATTTTTCTCGACGAAGACGGCAACGTGGCCAACACACATTTTCAGGTTCCTGAGCTCCGGGGGTTTGAGCAGTTCTGTGTGGGCCGCAGAGCCGAGGAGATGCCGGTCATTACGAATCGCATCTGCGGCGTTTGCCCGGAGGCGCACCATATAGCCTCTGTCAAGGCGCTGGACCGGCTCTTTGCGGTTGAGCCCCCGCCGGCCGCCAAGAAAATCCGGGAACTGCTCTACATGGCCTTTTTCGTAACCGACCATGCTACCCACTTCTACGCCCTGGGCGGACCGGATTTCATCGTGGGCCCCGACGCACCGCCGGCGGAGCGCAACATCCTCGGCGTTGTCCGAAAAGTGGGTCTGGACGCCGCCAAGAAGGTCATCGAGTGCCGGGCCAGGAATCACCGCATCATCCAGACTCTGGGGGGACGGCCCATCCACCCGGTCGCCGGCCTGCCGGGAGGGTGGAGTAAAGCCCTGGCGGAAGACGACCGGCGGCAGATGGAAGAAGCGGCGCGTCAGAACATCGAGTTCGCCCTATTCAGCCTGGCATTATTTGAGGCGATCGTTCTCAAGAATTCCGCATATGTGGAGATGGTGCAGTCCGACGTGTACTGTCATCGCACCTATTCCATGGGAACCGTAGACGAGTGCAACCGTCTCAACTTGTTCGACGGCCAAATCCGCGTAGTGGATCCGGACGGCCGCGAGTTCGTCAAATATCCCGCTTCGGAGTACCTCGAGCATATCGCGGAGCGCGTGGAGCCGTGGACCTACTTGAAATTCCCCTACTTGAAGCGGGTGGGCTGGAAAGGTTTTCGGGACGGGCCGGACAGCGGCGTCTACTGCGCCACGCCGCTGGCGCGGCTGAACGTCTGCGACGGCCTGACTACACCCCGGGCGCAGGAGCAGTTCGAAAAGTTCTATGAGGCATTCGGCGCGAAAAAGACCGACGGCCGCTATCCACCGGTACACCACCGCCTTGCCACCCACTGGGCCAGACTGATCGAGATGCTGTATGCCGCCGAGCATATGCTGGAGCTCGCTACCGATCCGGAAATCACGTCGCCCGACGTTCGCAATATTCCGCGGACCGTTGCCGGACGGGGCGTGGGATCGGTCGAAGCGCCGCGCGGCACCTTGATCCACGATTACTATGCGGACGCCGACGGCATCCTCCGCAAGGTCAACCTCATCGTCGGCACTACCAACAACCACGCCGCCATCTCGATGTCGATCCGTAAAGCCGCTGCGAATTTGATTCAGGCCGGCCGCATCGTGGAGGAGGGCCTGCTGAACCGCATAGAAATGGCCTTCCGCCTCTACGACCCGTGCCTGTCATGCGCCACTCACTCGCTTCCGGGTGCCATGCCCCTGGTGGTCCATGTGACCAACCATATGGGCGAGCGCATTCGATCTTTTCGAAGGGACTCGTAACCTGCCGTGGACACCATCATCATCGGAGTAGGCAACCCGGTTCTGACCGACGACAGCGTAGGACTGAAGATCGCCGATTGTCTGCGCGACCGGCTGCGCGGCCGGCCGGGCGTAGCCGTCACCCAACTCTGTTGCGGCGGCATGAACCTGATGGAGGCCATGGCCGGTCACGACCGCGCCATCATCATCGACGCCATAACCGGTGGGGGAGGCAGTCCAGGCACGGTTTATGCACTTGATCCGGGCGGCCTTTCCCAGAGTAGGAACACCTGGTCCAGCCACGATGCGACTCTGCCGGTGGCCATGGAACTGGGCGCGGCGGCCGGTCTGCGCTTGCCGGCCGACATCCGCATCTGGGCGGTGGAGGCGGACGATGTGTGGACCTTCGGCGAGAATCTCACGCCGAAGGTGCGTCGCGCGGTGGCGCGGGTGGTGGAGGATGTGGTCCGGGAGTTGGAATCCAGGCCGCCTTGTCGTTCATGGAGAACAACCATATGAGAGTCGGTGTCTACTTTTGCGCCTGTGGAACCAGTGTTTCCGACAAAGTGAACTACGACACGGTCGCGGCGGAACTGGGAAAGATCCCGGAAGTCGGTTATGTCCGCTCGGTGGAATTCCTATGTTCCGAAGAGGGCAAGCAGTCGCTCGAACAGGACCTCGTCGAGCATCGTCCCGATCGAGTGGTGATGGCCGCCTGTTCACCGCGCGAAGTGGAAGGCGCCTTCATGCAATGCGCGCACAACGCGGGAATGAATCCTTACCTCCTGCAGATTGCGAACATCCGGGAACAGGTTGCCTGGGTGACACCGGACCCGGCACTGGCCACACCCAAGGCTTGCGCCGCCATTCGCGCGGCGGTGGCCAGGGTATGCCTGCACGAGCCGCTGGAGCGCAAGGAACTGGATGTGTGCCGGGACGTCCTGGTGGTGGGAGCCGGACCGGCCGGACTGAAGGCCGCCTTGTGCCTTGCCGAAGCGGGCCGGAGCGTCGTGCTGCTCGAGAAAACGCCGGTCCTGGGGGGCATGCCGGTGCGCTATGAGGAATTGTTCCCCAACATGGAGTGCGGTCCGTGCCTTCTCGAGCCGCTCATGGGCGAAGTGCTGCACGGCGAGCACGCGCACCGTATCGAAATTCTCACCCTGTCCGAGCTGGTTGACGTTAAAGGCTATTACGGCAACTTCACGGTGACCGTGAAGCAAGCGCCCCGCTACGTGGATACCGTCAAGTGCGTGGGCTGCGGCGCCTGCATTCCGGCTTGTCCGGCGGCCACCCCCAACGAATTCAACTGCGGTCTGGATGAGCGGAAGGCCATCTCCTTTCCCTTCGCCGGCGCGCTTCCCAATGTGCCCTTCCTGGCCCTCGAAGCCTGTTTGCGAACGCATGGCGAGGACTGCCGCTTGTGCCGCGAAGCCTGCCCGGTGGAAGGCGCGGTGATCTACGACGATGCCGAAAGGCTCTCGGAACGTAACGTGGGCGCCATAGTCATCGCTGTCGGCTCGGCTCTCTACGACTGCTCCCAACTGCCCGCTCTGGGGTACGGCCGCCTATCGGGAGTCTACACCAGCCTGGAGTTCGAAAGGCTGTTGGCCCGCAACGGACCTACCGGCGGAGATCTTCTGCTGCCGGACGGAACGCCGCCCGCCAGCTTGGCGATCGTGCACTGCGTGGGCAGCCTCGATGAACGGCATCGGCCGTATTGCTCAGGCGTGTGCTGCTCCTATGCTCTCAAGTTCAACCATCTCGTTCGGAAGAAGCTGCCCGCAACCCGGGTATTCCATCTCTACAAAGAGCTGGTCATTCCCGGCAAAGAGGAGTTCTCCCTCTACCGGCACGCCAGCCACAGCCCCGACATCCAGTTCTTGCGCTACCGGGACATCGCCGAGATTAGCGTCACGGCCGCCAATGGCCGCCATGCCATTCGGTACCGCGATGCCGCCGGAGAGGCGGGGGAATTCGCTGCCGATATGGTAGTACTCTGTCCCGCGATGATTGGCTCCAATTCCGCTGGCCGCCTGAGCAAAGTCCTCGACGCGCCGACGGACCAGTTTGGTTTCTTCCAGGAACTCGATGGCAGGTTGGACGCGGAGCAGAGTAAGGTGCGAGGCATCTATCTGGCGGGCACCTGCCAGTCCCCTATGGACATTCGAGGAGCCATTAGTCAAGGTATGGCGGTGGCCGGTTACGTTCTTTCAGGATTGGCTGACGGGAAAAAACTCAAGATCGAGCCTATCACCGCCTCGGTGGACGAAGCCTCCTGTTCCGGATGCAGAATCTGCGGCAACGTATGCCCCTACCAGGCCATCGGCTTTCCCGTGGAGCAGGAGGCGGCATCGATCAATGCGCTCCTTTGCCACGGGTGTGGAACCTGCGTCGCTGCGTGTCCGGTCGGAGCCATCCAGTCTCATCATTTTGCCAATCGGCAAATCCTCGCGGAGATGGAGGCCGCCCTACAATGACAATGCCGCCGGCAGTGCCAGTGACCCGGCAGGCGGAGCCTGCCAGCTCTGCGCCGTTTGAACCCAAGGTCGTCGCTTTTCTGTGCAACTGGTGCTCGTACGCGGGCGCCGATAAAGCCGGGGCGGCACAAATACCTTGCCCGCCGAATGTACACGTGGTCCGCGTGATGTGCAGCGGCCGCGTCGATCCGCAATTCGTGCTCCAGGCCTATCGCTTGGGCGCCGATGCCGTGCTCATCCTGGCGTGTCACACCGGGGATTGCCATTATAAGGAAGGGAATTACCGGGCCATCCAGCGGCATCGTCTCTTGTTGCGGATATTGAAGCAGTTTGGAATCGATGAGGAGCGGTGCCGGCTGGACTTTGTCGCGGCCAGCGAGGGTGAGAAATACGCGCGCGTGCTGGGCGAGACGGTTGACAGCGTCAGAGCACTGGGGCCACTGGTCCTCGATACCGGGATCGCCGAATCCGGCGCGGATGGTCCGGCATAAAACTTTCCCCACGCTGTGCGCGCGAGGCAACCGATCGTCGCATCCGTGCTGACCGTTCTTATGTTTTCCCGCTGGCGGAGAATCTTCTTTCGGCGCTTGGCTCGCCGTCATGAACGGCCGCGTCGATTTCATCATCCACGAGGTCGTGAACCAGCTTCTGCGCCCACAGCGGGCAGACCAGGTGATCGGTGTTCGGAATGCGGACGCACCGGATGCGGGGGTTTTTCTTGGGCGGTAACTGGCCCTCCGCTTCCATCTCGGCCAACAGCGGCTCACCCCCGCCGAAGATCATCGTCATCTGGCATTGGTTTCGTTCCAGGGCGCTCCAGGCTCGCCCCATGGCCGTGGGCTCGATCTGCGGATGCTTCCCCGCCGCGGTCCAGAGAGACAACATTCTCTCGAGCGCGATTTCCGCCACTCGCTTGAGCAGCGCAGCCCTTACTCGCCCCTGCGCCAGACTGCGCCAGTGTCTCCAGTCAGTCAGCCCTCTAGCTGTGCTCCGCAACATGCGCCGCCGGTCCACTTCCGGGTCCCAGAAGAACAAACGGGGATTCAAGAGGACCGCCGCCCGAATCTCCGGATTGCGTATCGCCGCATGGAACGCATAGAACGCTCCGCTGCACAACCCGATGGCCGCAAACCGCTGATGCCCCAAACGCGCGCGGAGAGATTCCATTGCCGATTCGACCTGTTCGACGAGCCCAATTTCGTAAAGACCCGCAACGTCGTTATGTGTTTCGCCGTCGCTTTCGCCGATTCCCAGCAAATCCAGCCGCAGCGACGGGACGCCCCGCGCCGCCCAGCGCCGCGCTGCCTCCACCCACATGCGGTTGGGACCTATGTGCCGAACCGCGCCCGCATTCAGAAACAAGATACACAAGCCGGTTTGCGGCACGTTCGCGGGCGGTTCCGAAAGCACCCCAAACATTCTTCCCGCCGAGGCGCCAACGGTATATACGCTTTCCACCACGCCATCGATCTCGGTGGTCGAAACCGTTTTCGCGGCGGGCCGAGAGTGGCTGTCTTTCGCGAAATCGGCCGGCCGCTCCTCTTCCCGAAACTCGCCCGCCACAAATTCGGTGATCAGGCGTCCCGTGGCCACCGGCGGAGCCGAGTCGAGCGGAGGCGCCATCATGGCCGCGTATCCCGCGCCCGCTTTTACCTCGACGGCGCACCCCCAGGACCGCAGCGCATTCAAAAGCTTGGTATCCGGCGGCAAATCATCGCGTGTGAGCAGCAGAGCGCGCCGGCTTCCAACGCCTGAAAGAGCCGTCAGATTCACCGCTTCCAGAGCTTGCTGCGTTTCCGAAGTGAGGAGAAAGCCGGCCACTTCCAGACCGGGGATGGGCTGTGGCAGCGGCTCCTCCTGGCTGGCGCGCCGCATTTTGGCGAAAGCCCGCAACTCGCGAATGGCATTCCGCCCCGTCGCCGCGGGACCCCACAGAACCAAGTCTTCGATATCGGCTCCATCGGCGGCGGCCATGAGCGCCAACATCGCACCCACTTGAACGCCCAGCGCAACGATCTCCTTTACACCGCTATTGGCCCGCAGTTCCTCCGCGGCCGTGCTAATCGATTCGACCCATGCCTTGAGCAGCCTGTTATCGAGCGCGCCGCCCGAGCTGTCGCCCGTCCCCGGAAGATCGAAGCGCAGAACCGGAATCCCGTTCGCCGCCAGCATTCCCGCCATGTGCCGCAAAGAACGGTAGGCGGACACCTCCTCGAATCCAAACGGCGGTACGATGAGGACTCCCTTATCTCCCCGGATTTCCTCCGGAAGCTCGGTGTGCCCGAGCGAAAGATAATCGCCTGACCGGAACCAACGATGGATGGTGGTGGTCATTGCGGCCTCTCGATCTCCACCGGCAGGCGGCCTTCCGCGTTCACCGCGCTCACCCCGAGGCTGGCCGGCATCTCCCCGGGCCGGGTGGAAACCAGTAGGATCCGGCGGCTGCCGCCCGGCTCGATGCCGAAGTAAGCGTCGTCCGGCAGAACCCCGGGAGCCTCGATGCGCACTCCCCAGGCGAAGCGCCGCGAACTGAGTACCACCTCCACGCTGCCATCGCCAAGCGTTTTGGCGCGCCCTGTCATGCCCAGCTCCGCCATGGGCTTCCGCTCCATTGTCCGACCCGCCGGGAAACGGAAAGACTGCGCGAATGGCGGCTCGCCGCGGACGCTGTGGAGGCTCGCCGCCACTACGTCATGACCGGGAGGGCCGAATCGAAAAGCGCAGGCGGCGTCCACAAATCGGCCCAGAAGCTGTTCCAAACCGAATGTCAGCGCGCCGTGCGCCGGAATCGTAACCGACTGCTCCGCTTGGGCAACCTGCTGTTCGCCCCGCCGGTACAGGGCCGCGCGCAGCCAGGCTTCCACCGCGTAGGGACCGTCATTGGCGATGTGGACGTCAATGCCGTTCAAGCCTTCATCCGTAGTCCAGACCGTCGAAGGCGCCAGGGCCCGCTTCAAAAACCAATACGCCGCCTTGGGCCAGCCGGCGGCATCGAGAATGCCCCACCCGGCCCCCGGCTCCAGATCGGCGCCCCACAAAACGATTCCCCCGCCGCAGGGAGATTCCGCGCGCCGCCACTCACCGAAAACTTCCGCCATCGTTTCGCCCGAGACCATGCGGGATAGTTCCAGATACCGGCCCTGGTCGGCGTAACGGAGCGCTAGCGGATCGGCGCCATACAGCAATTTCAGATAATGGTCGCGAACGTCTTCGAAATCCCACCCGGCGCCCACGTCGCGCGGCACGCCGCGCTTCCAGGCGGGATGAATCGGCGAAGCGCCGCCGGGCGCGGCCATGGCCATGCGGTCTACCATCTCCGGCTCGGGAACGTTGGCAAAAGCCAGGCATTCGGACGCGAATCGCACGCCGGCGCGCCGCGCGTCTTCGAGCGGCCGCAGATAGGCTCCCACGCCGAAATAATTCGCCACGCCGCTGCGCGTCCGGAACGGCAAGTCCCCGCCACAGGGAGCCGAGGGAACATAAGGGACGCCCGGACAGCATCGCGCGGCGATGCGCGGCAGGTCCTCGCCGAAAAACGGACCGCGGCCCATGGCGGCATCCAAGCCCAGCATCGCCACCTGTTGTTCGATTTCCGAGTTCCCGCAGATGACGGCCGTGCTCGGATGGCGCCCCAGGCGCGACAGTTCGGTTTCCGCTTCGGTGCAGACGGTATCACGGAAGCCCGCATCGCCGTACGGATAATCCATGTTGGCGAACATCATGTCCTGCCAGACCAGCAGGCCGAGCTCGTCGCACAGCCGGTGAAACGTCTCGTCCTCGTAGACCGTGGTGCCCGCCAGGCGAATGAGATTAAGACCGCCGTCGCGCAACCGCCGCAGACGTTCGCGCACCGCCGCCTCGGGCGCGGCCAGCGATACCATATCGACCGGAGTCCATACCACCCCGCGGCCAAAGATCCGCGTGCCATTGACGGTCAACGCCAGGCCGCTGTCGCCCGCCGGCTCGGCGCCGCCATCGATCGAGCGGAACCCCGCCGGCACGTCTTCCAGTAGCACCGCCGATCCGTTCGCCAGCTCGAGCTCCACCCGGACGGGATAGAGCGCCGGCTCGCCATGGGTATGCGGGAACCAGCGGGCCACGTCGGGAATGCGGACGGTGGCACGCCCGCGCCAACCGCCCGCGGATTCCTCCCACGTCATCGGCGAAAGCCGATCGCCGGCCAACACCCGCCCCGCGATGGGCCGCGCGCCTTCGTCCAGAGGCCTTAGTTGCAGGTCGATCTCGATGAGACCCGCCGACCCTTCAAGCCCCACCCTTCGCGACCAGCTTTCCACCGCGAGCTCGCGGCGGCGCAGCAAGCTCACCGGACGCCACGGCCCCACCGGTTCGGGCTCGGGTGCGAATCCCGGAGCTCTGCCGAGCAGGGTGGTACGGAACCAGCGCAACTGTTGTTCGGCGACCACGCGGGTCCGCCAGCGAGCCGGCGGCTGGCGGCGGCGTTGCTCGCGAAGGGCCGCTTGCAGCGAACGGCAAACGATCAGCACCTCGTTCCGCTCCCGCACCAGGCGCGTCACCTCCACCTGGTGGGCAGCGAACATCGAGTTGCTTTTCAGAACCGGTTCGCCGTTGAACCACACCTCGGCCACGGTCGCAATGCCGCCCATTTGCAAAATGACTTCTTCGCCCCGCGCCGCCGGCTCCGCATCGAAATGGCAGCGGAACCAATGCTCCAACGCGTCGAACCGAACGCCCTGACCCCTCCGCCAGGCTTTCTGCTGCTCGAGCGCGGAAGCCACCGTGCCGGGCACGCGCGCCGACACAAAACGCAGGCCGCCCAGTGCCTCCGGAGTCATCGTCTCCGCGGCCGAAGCCAATTCCCAGCCCGCCGCCAGCGGAACCGTGCGGCAGACGTCTTGGCGCGCCGTTGAAAGGGCCGCAATCACCAGGCGCCTCGCTCGGCCGCGCGCGCCAGGCAATCCAATGCGCTCATGGCGGTTTCCCAATCCGCGGCCAATTGGCTGAGAGCCGGAGCCGGATCGAAGGCGCGGCGCCGGGCCAGCCGGAACAGGAGAGTCTTGGCGCCATTCACCTGCCGTCGCAGCGCCTCCGCCGCTGTGCGACCCGCCTCCGAAGGCGGCATGGCCAGCCAGTCCACGAAACTGGCGGCTGCTTCGTACGCCGCTCCGCATTGCCGGACGGTGGCAAAGGCATACGCGTGGTAATCGCTTTCCGTCCCGGCCAGTAATTCCGGAAGATCGGTGGCGAGGCGTTCTCCGAAGGTCAGCCACGGATTGCGCCGCGGCCGGTGCGCCAGTTGGCGCCGCAGCACTTCCCGCGCCGCGCCCCGCAGGTCTTCGCCTTCCAGGCGAGGGCCCGCGTCGAAACGCACCACCTCCGCGTACGGCGGCAGCACATCGTCGGAAAATGGACGGCCCAGGCGGAACACGCCGCGGTAGTCTTCCCCGCAAATCTCGTAATAACCGGCGCCGTGAAAGTAGCGCAGCCGCTCCCCCTCGCGATCGATGGCTTCAATCGCGATGGAGCTCTTGACGTGCGCCCGGCGGTACGCGGTGGCGGCCGTATCCGGCAGGTAAAACGAATCGGCCTCGATGATCATGGTTCTACCGGCCTTGAGCTGCTCCACCAGGTGGTCGATCATCGGCCGGTAGAGCTGCATTTCGTGCACGTCGATCCCGTAAAGGGCCAGCAGGTCCTCCGGGGGCGGCTTGAAAAACGTCCACTGGTCGCCTTCAAAATCGATCGTGCAAGCGAATGACATAGCGCTGGCGGCATCGATGCCGCAGGCGTGCAGCAGCTCAATCCACAGATCCACATAGCAATTGGTCTCGCGGAAAGTGCGGTCCGGGTGATGCAGCCCGCTAGGCGCGTACGTCGCCGGATCGAGATCGAGCAGCGCGAACATCGGTGCGGTCACCTGCCCGGCGCCGCGGTATTGGATTCGGGCCAAAGCCGGGTCTGGACTTCCTGGGGCCAACTGGCCGTCTCCATGCCGTGGGTCCGAAACAGCGCGAGCGTAATCCGTTCCAATCCAAACCCCACGCAGGAGCTCGATGCGGTGCGTCCATTGTGCAGTTGGATTCCGAAGGCCAAGCCGAAGGCTTCCTGGTGGAGGTTGAACGATGACACCGCCGTCGGCTCGGGCGACGCGATTTGCACCAGCGCTTCGAACTTGAGAGCCTGCTGGCGCTGGCTGTCCGCCATCAGTTTGCCGCCGCGCCCGAAGAACGGGTCCGAAGCCGTATCGATGGTCGCGCCGAGTCCGATCTGTTCGTAAATGCTCCTGGCCCGCGCCATCCAGCGTTCTCGCCACGCATACACCTCGGCCGCCTCGCCGATCCGCACCAGTTCCCGCTGGTGAAACATCTGCAGCCGCGCGGGATCTCCCGAAGGCTCGTTGCGGAAAACGTAGCAGCCGCCCAGATCGAGCGTCACGCCGCCCTGCGGCAGCGGCCCGCGCTGCGCGATTACGGGATAAGCGGGGTAGCACGCGGCCGGAACCAGCGCCACGTTGGTCATGGAAAGGTACGAGCTCCAGTCCTCGCCGCGCTCGGCCTTATCCGCCAGCTCCAAAGCGGCGGCGCCTTTGCCGGCGAAACTGAATACCGCACCGCAGAGCTGCGGAAACGATTTCAAATATCCCAGCTTTTCCAGCATGCGCCGCGGAATAACAGGAGGAAATCTCGGCCGTTCCGGCTGGTCGGCGGCGCCCACGCGCGTAATCAGGTCGTCTAAGCCGGTCCGGACTCGCTCGAAGGCCATGCCCCGGCCATAAATGCCCGGTTCGCCGCTGGGCAGAAAGTGCCCGTGCGCGATCAATTCGTGCAGGAACTCCTGCTGCTGGCTGGTTGCGGCAGGCGCGGCCATTACTTACCCTCCCGGTACACGGTCAACAATGCGGCGTTGGTGGCATGCAGACGGTCGTTGGCGATCTGCAGGGCCGCCGAACCGGCGTCGCGCAACTGGCGGGCCACCGAGTAGGGTCCGCAGTTGCCGTAACCGGCAAAGCCGCAGATCCGCAGCGCGCCATAGCATGCCTCGAAGACCAGTTCCGAAGCGGCGATTTTCAGATTGTTGATGCGCACCGCGTAGCCCACCGTGGAAAGCTCGCGCCGGCCATCCTTATCCGCCAAGTCGAGGTACTCGTCCGTGGCGGTCTGCACCAGGGCCCGGAATTGCGCCATGCGCGCCGAAAGCTCGGATAAGCGCAGAGCTGTAGGCGGAATTGTACCGGGACTCTGGCGGGCCTGCGCGCGCACAAAGTTCTGCGCCCGGCTGGATGCATCGGTGGCGATCCCCAGCCAAACGTGCGCCCAAAGAATATGCGAGTAGGGCACCATGGTTTCCGCCGCGATGGCGCCGAAGGGAACCGGAAGTATCTGATCCGGGTGGAAGCTGGCTTTCACCACGAAGCCTGGACTACAGGTGCCGCGCATGCCCAGCGTATCCCACTCGCCGGTCTGGGTCATTTCCATTTGCGATTGATGGGTCAGAACCAGTACCTGGTCTCCAGGTTCGGCGTTGGGCCCGCGCCGCACGGTGGTCAGGAGGTCGTCGGCTTGCGCGCCATAGGAGATGGTGGAGCCTCGTTTCTCAAATTGCACCAGGCCATCCGCGGAAGGCGGTTGCACCGCGGCGATGCTGCGGCGCAAATCGCCGCCCACGCCCACTTCCGAGGTCGCGGACGCGATCAACCGCTGCTCGCGCGCCACGCGGCGCAAGTAATCCTCGAACCACGGCGACCCGCCGCCCAGGTGCCGCGCGATGGACGCCACCTGAATATGATGCATCGCAAACGCCATGCCGCTGGTCGCGCACCGCCGCGACAACTCGAGCGTGGCTTGCGAGAGCTCGCCAATGTGCGCCCCCGCGCCGCCGTATTCGCGCGGCACGCTCCAGCCCAGCGCTCCGGCGGCGCGCAGCGCCTCCAGCGTTTCCGATGGGAAGCGCCCGCGGCGATCGACATCGGCGGCCTGCCCGGCGGCAATCTCCAACGCCTGCCGAAATGCCCCGGAAGCGATCAGCTCTTCGGTTTCCACCTGTGGGCTCATTGGTTCACCTCGCTGAGACTGTCGATGGCATGCGCGATAGAGTCGATGCTCTCGAACACGGTGCGGCTAAGCATATGTTCCGGAAACTCCACCCCAAATTCGTTTTCGAGCGCGATCATCAGGGCCACGCTGGCGTATGATGTCATGCCCGCCCTGTACAGATCTGTGCTGTCCTGTACATTTGCGAGTTCCACTCCGGCGTGTTTCTTCACGACTTCCCGTATTTTAGTTTTCATGTGAGACTCAGGCCCTGCCCACGATGGTGAGCAGACCCAGCAAGTGGACAGCCAGTGTGTCCGGTTGAACCCATGTCTTATGGAACCCGCTGAAACCAATGGCCGAAAGGGCCATTGAGCCGGCCCTCCGAAAGCCGATCGTCACATAAGATGCGAAGGCGGATTCCCTGAGTGCGCAAAAGTTGAAATAAGTTCGCAAATTGCGTTTTTTGTTACATCGTGGACTCCCCTCCGGCATGAACAACAATGCGTTCTTGACAGTTTAAAGCCTACCGCCACTCGCCACAAGTGCGGCGTCTCACACTTTTTCCGCAATTTACTCGCGGACGTGCTGCATAGTTCCATGTGGTCCCGGACTGTACCATTCAGGTGACATGCCATATCATTGAGTTCTGATGACGTCTGGCAACGAGCTTTCGGCTGTGATCTTCAACATCATGCGCTTCGCCGTGCATGATGGGCCGGGCATCCGGACGAGCGTCTTTCTGAAAGGCTGTCCGCTTTCCTGTTGGTGGTGCCACAACCCCGAAAGCCAAAGCTTCCTTCCCGGCCGTCTGTACTTCGAAGAGCGCTGCCGCCATTGCCTGGAGTGCGCCGCCGCGTGCCCGCAACAAGCCATTCACGAAACGGACGGCGTAATCTACACCTCCGCCGCTTGCGATTTCTGCGGCCACTGCGCGGAGATCTGCATGGCGGAGGCGCGCCAGATCGCCGGCCGGCGCTACACGCCGCGCGCATTGCTGGCGGAGGTCGAACGGGATATTGTCTTCTTCGATGACTCCGGCGGCGGTGTGACCCTGACGGGCGGAGAACCCGTTTCCCAACCCGCTTTTTCGGCCGCATTTCTCGAGATGTGCCGCGCCCGCGGCATCCGCACCGCCATCGAAACTTGCGGCTACGCGCAGCCGGCCGCATTTCAAAGCGTGGCCTTGCTGGCGGACCTGGTACTGTTCGATCTAAAGCTGGTGGATCCCGAAAAGCATCGGTTGCAAACCGGCGCACCGAACGATTTGATTCTCGCCAACCTGGAAGATCTGGTCGCGCGCCGCCATCCGTTGGCGGTCCGCATCCCGGTTGTCCCCGGCATGAACGACCGAGGCGAGGATCTCGAGGCATTCGCCGGCTATCTGGGACGGGTGCGTCCCGCCAGTGTGGAGTTGCTTCCCTATCACCGCATCGGCGCCGACAAATACCGCCGTCTCGGACTGCCTTACAAGTTTCCGGAGACGCCGGTGCCCGCGACGGCGGAGCTGGAGCGTTTTCGCGAGGTGTTGGCGCGGGCGGGTTTGCAGGTGATCGTTGGAGATTGATTGGCTCACGCCGGCTCAATCACCGCCGACATCGAGCCCTGCGAGCGCTGCAATCGCCAGTCCGGGCCGTAGCCATGGATCTGGTCGCGGGCGAATTCCGCCTCGGCCAGCTCGCAGGTGATGAGCACCGTGCGGCCGCGCTTGTCCACTTCTTCGGCGTGCTGGTAGGCCTGGTCCAGCGTGAAGATGAAGATCTTCTGCAACATTTCGATCACGTAATCGTACGTGTGATCGTTGTCGTCCAGCAGCACCACCCGGTAAAGCGGGACCAGGCGGTCTTTTTCTACTACCTCCGTCTCCGGAGCAACCGAAGGCTTCATGCGTCTCGATCCCAGTATCCGCCATTGCACCGCCGCGCGACAATAGTAGGTAAGGATGCACCGTCCGGTCTACCTCGATCATCATGCCACCACGCCGCTCGACCCGCGGGTCCTCGACGCCATGCTCCCGTTCCTCGGACCGAAGTTCGGCAATGCCGCCAGTCGCTCCCACAGCTTCGGCTGGGAGGCCGAAAAAGCCGTGGAGCAGGCGCGTAAGCGAATCGCGGCCTTGGCCGGGGCCCAGCCGCGCGCCATCGTTTTCACCAGCGGCGCCACCGAATCCGATAATCTCGCGCTCAAAGGTGTGGTCGAGGCCTATCGCGCTCAAGGCAACCACATCGTCACCGTCGCCACCGAGCACAGAGCGGTGCTCGACCCCGCCCGCCGCCTGGAACGCGCGGGCATAAGCCTTACCGTTCTCGACCCCGAGCCCGATGGCCGCCTCGATCTCGGCCGTCTGCGCGATGCCATCCGCCCCAATACCGTGCTCGTGAGCGTGATGTATGGCAACAACGAGATCGGCGTGATTCAGCCTATCCGCGAAATCGCCGCCATCTGCCGCGAGCGCAGCGTGCTGTTCCACTCCGATGCCGTGCAGGCTTTCGGCAAAGTCCCCATCGATGTCGCCGAAGACGGCATCGACCTGATGTCCGTCAGCGCTCACAAAATGTACGGTCCCAAAGGCATCGGCGCTCTGTACGTGCGGCCCGGCGTGCGGGTTGTCGCCCAGATGGATGGCGGCGGGCACGAATTCGGTCTCCGGTCCGGAACCTTGAACGTGCCCGCCATCGTGGGCTTCGGTGAAGCGGCCGCCATTGCCTCGGCTGAGATGGCGGCCGATGCCGCCCACGATGGCGCCCTGCGCGACCGGTTGCGGGAACGGATCGTTTCCGCTTTGGAGGGCGTGGCGGTGAACGGTTCCGTCGCCCACCGGCTCCCCGGCAATCTGCATCTCAGCATCGCCGGGGTCGATGCCGAATCGCTGCTCATGAGCCTGCCCGAGATTGCGTTTTCGAGCGGCTCGGCATGCAGCACGGCGGCCATCGAGCCCAGCCACGTGCTGCGGGCCATCGGCTTGACCCATGAGCGCGCGCGTTCGTCGGTGCGCTTCGGCATCGGCCGCTTCAATACGGAGGAAGAGATCGACTATGCCGCCGCGCGCGTGGTGGAAGCCGTCCGCCGCTTGCGGGAGCTCTCTCCGTCGGCCCGATTGTAACGAATATGCTATAATCCAAACGTCTTATCCTGTTCGTAAAGACCCCGAGTATTCTTATGCCTAAGCTCAAGACCCACAAAGGTGCGTCTAAGCGGTTCAAGAAAACCGGCACGGGCAAAGTGGTTCGCAATCACGCCTTTGCCCGCCATATCTTGACCTCGAAAGCGCACAAGCGAAAAAAGAAACTGCATCTCAGCGTGGTGGCCGATCCGGCCGATCAGCCCGCTTTGAAGCGCATGCTCCCCTATTAGGCGGAGCCAAACCGCGCGGACGGAGCGCGTGGCACGTGCCCGAGCCGCCAGTTCTTAATGAAAAGGAGATGAAACGTGCCTAGAGTTAAACGTGGTCCCCACCGCAGGGCCTCCCGCAAGAAGACGCTGGATCAGGCGTCGGGTTATTTTCTAACCAAGAGCAAGCTCTACCGCGCCGCGCAAGAAGCCGTCGAGCGCGCGCTCAAGTTCGCCTACGTCGGCCGCAAGAACAAGAAACGGGAATACCGTTCGCTGTGGATCGTGCGCATTAACGCCAGTTGCCGCGAGGCCGGCATTTCCTACAGCCGATTTATCAGCGGGCTAAAGGCCGCCGGCATGGACCTCAATCGCAAAGTGCTGGCCGAGATCGCTTTGCACGATGACAACGCCTTCCGTCAGCTTATCGCGTTGGCGCAAGCAGCCTTGGATGCCAAGAGTGCCGCTGAGAAAGCCACTCCGGTGCCCGTGGAGACGCGATGACTCCCGCCGAACAGGAAGATTCGCTAAGCAGCCTGGAGGATCGCATCCAGAGAGCGATCCAGCTCGTGAGCCGGCTGCGGCAGGAACGGGAAGCGGCCGTTGAAGAAGCCGCCGAAGCCAGGGCGCAGGCCGGCCGTCTCGCCGACGAGGTGAAGGCGTTGCACGCCGAGCGCAAGCAGGTGCGCTCGCGGATCGAGAAATTGCTCGGCCAGATCGACCAGTTGAGCGATAATTAACCGTACCTTCCGGAGTTGCGGATGGAAAGCAGCTCTTCCGATAAACAAGCGGTTCGCGTAACGATCCTCAGCCGGCCTTATGTGCTGCGCACGGCCGGCGATCCGCGCGAATTGCACGAGGTCGCCGCCAGCGTGGACGAGTTGATGTTGAACATCGCCGCCAAGGCGCCCAACGCGGACTCCACCCATATCGCCGTGCTGGCGTGCCTGCACCTGGCGGATAAGCTGCGCTCGCTCGAAGGTCAACTGGCGGAGCTAAAAGCCAGGGTGGATCGCAAATCCGGGGAATTCGCCGGCCTGCTCGAACGATTGATCGCCTCCGTGGGAGAAGACCGATGAGAACGTGGCCGCTGGTTTCGGTTGTGGCCGTGGCGCTGGCTGCCGGCTCGGCGTACGAAACCGAAATCGCCCAATGGCGGCACGCTCGCGAAGCCGGCTTGCAGGCCGAGAACGGATGGCTGACGGTAGCCGGTCTTTTCTGGCTGCGGGAGGGTGGCAACACTTTTGGCGTGGATGCAGCCAACCAGATCGTGCTGCCCGATGGCGCCGCGCGCGCCGGCACGTTCGAGCTGCGCGACGGAAAAGTCGCGGTCTCGATGGCTGGCGAACATCGCCAGCTAGAGCCGGATTCCTCCGACTTCGTCCAGGTTGGCCGCCTGAAGCTCTACCTAATCAAGCGCGGCGACCGTCTCGGTATTCGCTTGAAGGATCCCGCAAGCCCGCTTCGCCGCGAGTTTCACGGCCTTCAGTACTTCCCGGTGCGGGAGGAGTATCGCCTTTCCGCCAGGTGGGTCGCCGAACCGCGCCGGATTCCGATCCTCAATGTTCTGGGCCAGACCGAGCAGTCCGAATGTCCGGGCTACGCCGCGTTCAAGCTGGGCGATAAGGAATTGAAGCTGTATCCGATCCTGGAAGATCCCCGCGCGCAGGAGCTTTTCTTTATCTTCCGCGACCAGACCAGCGGCAAGGAGACTTACGGCGCCGGCCGGTTCCTCGATGCGGACCTTCCGCGGAACGGCCAGGTGGTGCTCGACTTCAATAAGGCGTACAATCCTCCGTGCGCCTTTACGCCTTACGCCACATGCCCGCTGCCGCCGCCCGAGAACCGTTTAGCGGTCCGTATCGAGGCGGGCGAAAGGAAGTACGGCGGCAATGCGGGCCACGATGGCCGCTAAGCCACCTGCTGCCCGCGTACCAGTTCGAGCGACTCCGGCATCAGCGATCGCTGCAAGTTTGCCAGGGAAAGGCGCATGGAAGCGCCGCTGCGATCTTCGGCGTTGAAACTTTTCATTTTGCTCAGCACCTCGTCATGCAAACGCACGAACAGTTTGAAGATGCGCGGGTCGCGCCACCCTCGTTCGGTCTCCTGTTCCAGGATCGTCAGCGCTTGTTCCGGTACGTATGCCGGTTTGTAGGGCCGCGCCGCGGTTAAGGCGTCATAGATATCGGCGACCTGGAGGATACGCGCGAGCAGCGGAATTTCGTCGCCCCGCAGCCCGTCGGGATACCCCGACCCGTCCCACCGTTCATGATGGTGCCGGATGATCGGCAACACCGGCCGCAGCGATTCCAGGTGCCGGCAGATCTCCTCGCCGCGCGCAGTGTGACTGCGCATGGTGGTCCATTCATCCGCGTTCAATTTGCCGCGCTTGAAGAGAATCGAATCGGGAATCCCGACCTTCCCTACGTCGTGCAGATAGCCGCCTCGATAGAGAGCGCGCAAACCGGTCCGATCGAGCCCCATGGCAATTCCCAGCGCCACGCTGATGAAAGACAGGCGTTCGCAATGCCCGGCGGTCTGGGTGTCGCGCTGTTCGACTGCCTGTGCCAGTGCCATCAGAATGCGCTCGGTATCGTCCGCCGCGAAGGTATTGCGATGCTCGGCGCAGACTCGCTCGGAGCGCTGCGCACAAGCGTTCAACAGATCGTTCCATTCTTCCGGCTGGCAGACTTCGATCATACCTGTTGGCATCCGTCCTTGCGAACGCGACCGGCCCTTCCATTCTTTGCGTCGCATGGTGCTACTGGACATATCGACGGATTCCGTGAAAACTTAAGTCGAGAGCAGGGATAGAGCGATCCGCGTCTCAGTTCCGCACCACCATGATGGCCCGCCACCCGCTGTTCCCCGCGGCGTCATAGGCCCGCATCGTGATGGTATTATCCCCTACCAGCAGCGGAACGTTCGCCGACCACGCGGTTGTCCCGGAAGCTGTCCCCGAGCTGCCCGTGGAATTGCTCCAGGTGACTTTCACGACCCCCACATTGTCCCTGGCGCTGCCGCTTACCGCGATCGAAGCAGCGGATGTGGAAACGATGGTGGCGGCCGGAGACACAATCGTAATGCTCGGCGGCACCGTATCCGGGCCCGTGGGCGTCGGCGCCGGAGTGGGCGTGGGGGTGGGAGTGGGTGCGGGAGCAGGTGTGGGCGTGGGAGCCGGCTGCGAGGGAGCGGCCGGAGACGAGCCGCTCCGCGCTCCGTAGAGCGCTTGCACGGCGGCGATATCGTCGCTCGTCAGCCCGGTTTCCTGCTGGTAATAGGGGTACATCACTGCCGTCGGCAGATCCGAGTGGCCCAGCCCCAAGGCGTGTCCCGTTTCGTGCAGCGCCACCGAGTACAGATCGATGGCGCCGCCCACCGTCCAGCTTTCGTCATTGTTGAAATGCATGTCGCCGGCAATCGTCTCCGGGTTCGACGGCACCGGGTAAAACGTGTGTGCCAGCACGCTTGTGCTGGTAAATGGATAGGCATCGCCGTGGGCACCGCTGGCGAACAGAATGTCGATGCTGCGCACCGCGTTCTCTTCCGAAGCCGCCGTGAAATCGACGTTGGCGTAGCGCGACCACTCGCTGAACGCCCGCTCCACTTCGCTCTCGACGGTACTTTGCGGAAGCTGGGCGGTAACGGTATCGAAGAAATACCCCAGCGTTATATGACCCGTTGCGTCTGCGGACCACCCCGCGTCCTCGAGGACATATTCGCCCATCGCGCCCGCTTCCGTGATGGGGCCCGGGCACACGTATAACGGCTTGCGGAGCAGCATGGCCCTGTCGGCGGGAATGATGTACTCCACGTCGTCCACCTCGGCCAACCGCTCGATGCGCTCAAAGTCTCCCACTACCAGCAGGTGGTTGGGCAGGAGCCACGGCTCTTCCACCACTTCGAGTCCCGCCTCGATCGCCGCCTCGCGGCCCGCTTGCATGTCCGCGTCGGGGAAAAACATCGCTACGGCAATTTCAGCCGTGTCCCGGGCGAATGCGCGGCTGATCTTGTCGGAGGGTTCGAGCCGCCCCGCCCAGCGCACGCCGAGATTCGACCAATCCGCCTGCGAGGGAACCGACACCATCAGCGCATTATCCGGCACATACTCCAGGATCCGCACGCCGCGACGCGTCAGATCGTCGCGTACGTCCCGCCGCGGAAACGAATCGAACTGGAGCAAGAAATGCCGCCCGCCGAAATGGCCGCGCGCCTGGCTATCGCGTGTCTGCCAGCTATCGCGCGGATCGATAGTGCGGCTTTTGAGCCGAATGACGCTTTGCCCCCAGCCTGTCGCGGCCAAAAGGGCAACCAGAGGCACAATAGGAAACCGTCGCATTTAGGATCTCTGACTCCCATTTCGCACAAGTTGAGATTTTCTTGAGGCTGGAAACACAAAAAAACCAGAATCAGAGATGAAACTCGTTTTCGCCGCTCTGTTGACGCTATGGGGTGCCGCGGTCCTTCGCGCCGCCGCGCCCACTTACACCATCGAAACCGTTGCCGGAAGCTCCCACACCGGCGATGGCGGTCCGGCTATCGCCGCCGAGCTCGGCGCGGTACAAGGTGCCGCCGCGGACGGGTCAGGTAATCTCTACCTCTCCGATTGCGACAACCAGCGCGTGCGCAAGGTGGATGCCCACGGCGCGATTACCACGCTGGCCGGCACCGGCACCGCCGGTTTCAGCGGCGACGGCGGCCCGGCCGCCAGCGCCCGGCTCAACTTCCCTTACGGTTTGGCGGTCGATTCCGCCGGCAATGTGTATATCGCCGATCTGGGCAACAATCGCGTGCGGCGCGTGTCCCCCGATGGCACCATTTCCACGCTGGCCGGCACCGGCGCGCCCGGTTCGCTGGGCGATGGCGGCCCAGCCGTCAACGCGCAACTCGCCGCGCCGCGCAACCTGGCCGTGGATGGGGCCGGGAATCTCTACATCTCGGAATTCGAAGGCCATCGTATCCGTAAGATCGGCGCCGATGGCATGATCGCCACCATAGCCGGCTCCGGCATAGCGGGCTTCGGCGGCGACGGCGGGCCCGCTACCGGGGCCGAGCTGGCCTACCCCGCCGGACTGGCGGTTGACGCCGCGGGCACGCTCTACATCGCCGACACCCAAAATCAACGGGTGCGCACGGTCGCCGGCGGCGTCATTACCACCCTCGTGGGCGGCTCTCGCGGGACGGCGCTCTACACGCCTACCGCCGTGGCCGTGGATAGCGGCTTCAACCTATACGTGGCCGATTGGAGCGGCACGGTTCGTTCCTATTCCCCATCCGATATCTGGGCCACTGTGGCCGGTACCGCGACTCCCGGCTATAGCGGCGACGGGGGACCCGCCGCCGCGGCTCAACTCGCCGACCCGCGCGCCCTGGCGTTCGATCTCGCGGGCGATCTCTATATCGCCGACGGCACGCGGGTGCGCGAGGTCAACCCGAGCCAGATCATCTCGACGGTAGCCGGTGACGGCTACCTGCATGCCGTCGGGGACGGCGGCCCGGCAACCAGCGCGATCCTGTTCCAACCCTCGGCCGTGGCCCTCGACTTCGCGGGCAATCTCTATATCGCCGACTCGGGCACCCAACGCGTGCGCATGGTCACGCCCGTTGGAGCGATCGGAACCCTGGCGGGCACCGGAACCGCCGGCTACAACGGCGACGCGGCGGCGGCCGCCGGCGCCCCGTTGAATTGGCCCATGGGGGTGGCTCTCGATGCGGAGGGAGATGTTCTCATCGCCGACACGGATAACGATCGCATCCGCGAAGTGGGCACCGGCGGCGGCATCGCCAACTATGCCGGCACCGGCTCCTCCGGCACGGGTCCGGAATTCCTGCTGGCTTCCCAGACCCCGCTCGCCGCGCCGCGCGGCGTTTGCGTCGATTATGCGGGAACAGTCTATGTTGCCGATACCTTGAACCATCGCGTGCTTCTGGCCTCGGTACCGTCCGTCGTCATCGCCGCGGGCACGGGAGCGGCGGGCGACGCCGGCGACGGCGGTCCGGCGCGCCTGGCCCAACTCAACCAGCCCAGTGCCTGCGCGCTCGATTCCGCCGGCGATCTTTTCATCGCCGATACGCTCAACCATCGCATTCGCAGGGTTGCGCCCAACGGCAACATCGCCACCGTGGCCGGTACCGGCACCGCCGGCTTCGGCGGCGACGAAGGTCCCGCCACGTCCGCCGCGCTCGACACGCCGCGCGGCGTTGCCGTGGACGATGCCGGCGACATTTTCATCGCCGACACGGGTAACCAGCGCATCCGCCTGGTGACCCCCGATGGCGCGATCCACACCATCGCCGGACAGACCGCCGCGGGATTCGCCGGCGATGGCGCCGCCGCCGTCGACGCGCAACTCAACGCCCCGACCGGCATGATACTCGATGGCTCCGGCAATCTCTACTTCGCCGACAGCGGCAACAATCGGGTGCGCCTCCTGGTGAGGCAGGCGGAGGCGGTGCCATCGGCTCCCGCCCCCGGGCCCCCGGGAGTCGATTCGGTGCTAAAGAAGATCGACCCGGGCCGATAAGAGAGAATGTACCGGATCGATCAACGTGGCTAGTCAACCGAAAATGCTCGCCAAGGCGGAGACCGCGGAAAGCCTCCTGCCAGTGTTCGCAACTTTGTTGCAGGGTGTTGCAGCCACCGCTATCAAAGGCGATCCCGAGCAATACCGGCAGTTTCGCGCCAAAATGCAGCGAGTCGTGGATTTGGACGGTATTAGGCCATCCGCTTCGGAACTTACCATGAAGGCCGAGACGGCCGTGAATCTTTGGCAGCACCACTGCGCGCGCGTGAACGACTTCTTCCTGCTGCAATTGTCCGAACTGCGGACGGTGCTCGATCTGCTGTTCGACACGTTCGCGGATATGGCTGTGGCCGGGCCCGAACATACCCGGCGGTTGCGGGAAATTGCGCAACAGATCCAGGAGGCAGCCGATGTAGCTGCGATCAAGCAGAAAAAGCTCGATCTGACCCAGTGCCTCACCGAAGTCCGTCAGGCCGCCCAGCGCGGGCTCAATCGCGAATCCGATACCTCCGGCAGGGATACAGTGACTACTTTAGATGGACGGACCGCCGCCGAAGCCGCCCTGGTAGAGGCTTGCTCGTCGGAATCTCCGCTCTGCGCCGTCGTTCTGTTGCTGGACCGGCTCCCCCTCTACAATCAACGCTACGGCCGCGAAGTGGGCGACAAGACTCTGCGCTTCTTCGCGGAATATCTGAAACGCTCGCTGGCCTGCGCGGGCTCTCTATTTCGCTGGAGCGGTCCGGCGCTGATGATGCTGCGGTCAGGTCCCGCCGACAAGGTTCAACCCGAAATTCGGAAAGCCTTGGAAGCGCGCATCCAGTTCGATTGCGAAGCTGGATCGCGCACCGTCCTGCTTTCCGTCGATGCCACCTGGGTGGTGCTTCCCATGATGGTGGATCCTCGCCTGCTGATCAACAAGATCGACACGTTTGTCAGTGGCTGAGATTCCTACCAACCGCCATTTTCCTGGCTACAAAATGGACAGATCGTGAAGGCCATCGATTTGACGCGGCGCGGCTTCAGCCGTGTGCTGGCGGCGGGGGCGGCGGTTCCAGCCCTCGCTATCTCGCGCGTCTGGAAGTTTGCTATCGCGCCTTGTGCTCGTTGCCGGCCAGACCGCGTGATATTCTGTTTTTGGTTCTAAAATCGAGGAGACACCCCGTGAGAGTCGGCGTATTCACCGCCCTGCTGGCGCAATTGCCGCTGGACGACGTCCTGAAAAAACTCAAGTCTTTACATATCGATACCGTGGAGTTGGGCACCGGCAATTATCCCGGCGACCCGCACTGCAAGCTGTCCATGCTGGAAAATTCCACCGAGCTGATCGAGTTCAAGAAAAAGCTCGATGGCCACGGTTTCACCATCAGCGCGCTGAGCTGTCACGGTAATCCCCTGCATCCCGATCCAGAACGTGCCCAACACGACCGGGAAGTCAGCCGCAAGACCATCCTGCTGGCGGAAAAACTGGGCGTTCCGGTAGTGGTGGATTTCAGCGGCTGTCCCGGCGATTCCCCCGCCGCCAAGCGCCCCAATTGGGTCACCTGCCCATGGCCTCCGGATTATCTGGAGATTCTCAAATGGCAATGGGAGGAAGTGGTGGCGCCCTACTGGAGCGAGCGGGGAAGATTCGCGGCGGATCACGGCGTGAAAATCGCGATCGAGATGCACCCCGGCTTCGTGGTTTACAGCCCGGAGACCATGCTCCGTCTGCGCGCCATCGCGGGCCCCTCGGTGGGCTGCAACCTCGATCCCAGCCACATGTTCTGGCAAGGGATCGACCCCATTGCCGCCATTCGCATTCTGGGAGACGCCATCTTCTACGTGCATGCCAAGGACACCCAGATTTACGAGCGAAACCTGCCGCTCACCGGTGTACTCGATACTAAATCTTACACCGACGAGCGCCACCGCTCCTGGATTTTCCGCACGTGCGGCTACGGCCACGGCGCGGAATGGTGGAAGGAATTCGCTTCCACGCTGCGCATGTTCGGGTACGATTACGTGCTGTCGATCGAGCACGAAGACAGCCTTCTGTCACCCGAAGAGGGTCTGACCAAAGCAGCCGAATTCCTGAACGGCATCGCGATCCGCCAGCAACCCGCCGCCGCGTGGTGGGTGTAAAGAAGCGCTGGCGGATTCGGCTAATAATCGCCGCGTCGGCGATGCAGTGGGCAAAATTTGCCTCGGTGAAATTCCTTAAATCTCCCGGTTCTCCCCCCAAAAAGCCACACCTCCAGAGGCACATCTGGGTGATATTCCCCAATCTCGCATCCGATTATCCGCGAAACAGCCAATGAACGCCCAAAAACTGTTGTGTTTCCATACAGCTACGAAAATCACTTAAGATCGGGATTAGACCGAGATCAAAGAGGGATTAGGTATTTGAAGTGCTTCTGCTTTCCTTGTGCCGGTGTGGCTCCTTGAGGGTGTTCGCGCGTGGGCGCTGAAGGAATCCTGGCTTGAGAAAAGAGGTGAGTATGCAGGCAGGGACTGCTGCTGGGAATAAGAAACAGATATTAGTGGTTGAGGATGAGGGGCTGATCGCGGACGACCTGCAAAGAAAGCTGGAACGGTTGGGCTATGCCGTGCCGGCCATCGCGAACTCCGGCCAGCAAGCCTTGCAACTGGCCAGCGAAACGGAGTTTGACCTGGTCTTGATGGATATCCGTCTGAAGGGCGATATGGACGGTATCACCACGGCCCAAGCCCTCAGGGACGAGTTCCAGGTGCCGGTGGTATATGTCACCGCCAACGCGGACCCGGAGACCGTTAGCCGGGCAAAAGTTACGGAACCGTTAGGTTACGTTCTCAAGCCGGTGGGCACCGACAATCTCCGCAGCACCATGGAAATCGCGATGTACAAGTACGAAATGGAGCGGCGCCTGCGCAGCAGCGAGGCCTGGCTGCGAATCACGCTGCGCAATGTGGGTGAAGGCGTCATCGCCACCGATCCGGGCGGCGGGATCGTTTTCATGAACCCGGTGGCGGAGCAGCTTTGCGGATGGCCGAGAGCCGAGGCTTACGGCCGGCCGCTCCGCGACGTTCTCGGCCTTTGCGAAGAAAATACGGAGTGTCCGGCGAAGAACCTCATCTTCGATCTGTATCCGGAAAAATACCATACCTACAGCCTGATCTCATCGAAAACCGGGGCGCCGATTCCGGTTGAAGTCGCCTGTTTCGAGAACCGGACGGCGGACGATGTGTTTGGGGAGATCCTGATCCTGCGGGACATTACGGGCCGGAGAAAGCTGGAAGCACGGCTGACGCAGGCGCAGCGGATGGAAGCCATTGCCGCGATGGCGGGGGGACTGGCGCACGATTTCAACAATCTTCTGATGATCATTCAAGGCTATGCGGAGGAGCTCTCGACGGACTTGCCGCCCGGCAACCAGGAGCCGGTTCGACAGATTCAGCAAGCCGTTTCGATGGCGGCCGATCTCAGCCGCCAACTCCTCATGCTGAGCGGCCGGAACGACGGGCACCCCGAGGTGGTGAACCTCAACGAGATGGTCTGTGAAATCCAGCCGCTGCTCTCCCACAGCCTCGGCAAGACGCGCCCGCTGGCCACGGAACTGGGCGCCATGGAAGGGTTCGTGCGGGCGGACCGGAACATGCTGAAGCAGGTGTTCATCAACCTGGCGCAGCATGCCAAATATGTCATGCCCCAAGGCGGGACTCTCCACATTGAGACCGACATCATGGATATCGAACCGGCCAGCGCCGGGGCGCGCCAGTATCGGCCGGGGCGCTACGTGCGCCTGCGGGTCGCGGATTCGGGGCCGGGGATGGACAAGACGGCGCTGGCCCATATCTTCGAACCATTCTTCGGCAAGAATCGGCCGGGCGCGGGCAACGGTTTGGGGTTGTCGGTCGCCCACGGCACAATTGTGCAGTGCGGAGGGTATATCAGCGCCGACAGCCGGCCGGGCGAAGGCACGACTTTCGAAATTCTGCTCCCCTGTGTGGGCACGTTTCAGGCAGTGAGCACGCTGCTCGAGCGCTCGAAGGGCAACGATCCGGCGCGGACGATCCTGCTGGTGGAAGATGAAGCCGACATCCGCCGGCTCATGCACGGCTATCTGGTGGAAGATGGATACCAACTGCTGGACGCGCGTAATGCGGAGGAAGCCGAGGAAGTCGCCAAAGCCTATGCGGGGCGCATCGATGTTCTGGTTACGGATGTTGTTCTGCCCGGCATGACCGGCGTGCAACTGGCGGAGCGGCTACGGCCCGCCAGGCCGGAAATGAAAGCGCTATTCGTTTCGGGATATAGCCCCGAAGCGGTGGAAAGCTGCGGATTGGCCAAAGGACGCGCCGAGTTTCTCGCCAAGCCGTTTCGGGCCGCGGAACTCGGCCGGCGCATTCGCGCGCTCGACCGGCAGGAAGAAAATGTTTCATCCGACGTATAGCGCACCGCCCAAGCGGAACTTCGATCCGCTGGCCAAGCCAGCCATTCCCCCCCGGTCGCGGCTGATCCTGCCGGTTGAAGACGAGCGCATCGTCGCCCGCGACCTGCAAATGCGCCTCCACAAACTCGGCTACGAGGTGCCCTCGGTGGCTTCCTCCAAGGCGGAAGCGCTGGAGGTGCTGCGGGCTATCCATCCGGACCTGGTCCTCATGGATATTCAACTGAACGGCGTTCCGGAGGGCATCGATGCGGCGCGCGAGATCCAAGAGTGTTTCGATATCCCGGTCATCTATCTCACCGCTCATTCCGACCGGGCGACGCTGGATTTGGCCAACGAATCCGAGCCCTTCGGCTATGTTCTGAAGCCGTTCCAGGACCGCGAGCTGTGGGCGGCGATCGAGACGGCCATCCACAAACACGGGATGGAGAGCCGGTTGCGCGACACCGAAAGCCGTCTCCGGCACCAGGCCGAACTCATCGGTCTTTCCCACGATGCGATTATCACCACCGATCCAAACCGCGTCGTCACGGCATGGAACGCCGGCGCTAAGGAAATATTCGGGTGGACGGAACGGGAGGCAACCGGGCGTTTCATCCACGAACTGCTGCGGACCGAGCCGGCCAGTTCTCTCGGCGAGATGCAGCTTGCACTGAGCCGGCAGGGCCGCTGGGATGGAGAGCTCATCCATACGGGGCGCGACGGCTCGCGGATCTTTACCGAAAGCCGCCAGGTCCTGCTGCGAAGCGAGAGCGGCGAGACGATCGGCATTCTGGGAATCGATCGGGACATTTCCGACCGCAAACGGGCGCAGGCCGAGCTGGAAACCAGCCTCAGCCACTTAGGGGTGGCGCTGACGGAGAAAACGGTGCTGCTGCGCGAGGTCCATCATCGCGTGAAGAACAACCTGGCGGTGATTTCCAGCCTTCTCAGCATGAAGGCCGACGCGACCGACAGCGTGGAAACCAGACAGGCGCTCGAGGAGAGCCAACAGCGGGTGCGGTCTATCGCCCTGATTCATGAGCACCTGTACGGGACTGCCCATCTGGACCGCATTAACATGGCGGACTACGCGGACCAACTGGCGGGCGAGCTGGCGATGGCCCTCGGCACCTCTTCCAGGGGGATCGCGATCCGCGTGAATGCGCAGCCGATCGAGCTCGAGGTCAAGCATGCCGTCCCGTGCGCGCTGATTCTCAACGAGCTGGTGACGAATGCTTTGAAGCACGCATTTCCAGGCAATCGCACCGGCGAAGTGAGCGTCTCGTTGCGCCGGCCGGAATCGGGCGTGTTCGAGCTGGCCGTCGAGGATGACGGCGTGGGAGGCGCCGATCTGTCGGGCGATGGAGCCACCGTGCGATCATTGGGAAAGCGCATTATCAACATCCTGGCGCGCCAGTTAGAGGGCACATTCCAACAGGAGCCATCGAGCGGCTCCCGTTTCGTGCTGCGATTTGCCACCGGGAGCTGAGGCTACTGTATAGCCATCGTCGCGTCCGTTCGGGATGACGCCCCGCCAATCGTAACCACCAGCGGAACCGCACTCCCCGTGGGCGCATTCGCCGGGATCAGCACGTTGATTTGCACTTCTCCGCTGTAGATCAGACCGTCGAAAACGACATTGGAGGCCGGAACCGTGACGCCTCCCAGGCTCACGCTCACCGGGAGCTGCGGAGTCGGATACGGCGGGCCGGTGGGTTGCGTGCCATCCGCCAGCGTCGTATTCACCCGCCCCTGTCCCGTCACCCAGAACGCCACATAACTGCCGCGCGGCGCGGCGTTGGAAGCGGAATTGAACGTCGAATCCTGGTTCACCACCCACGCCTGCCCGGGCCCATACTGCTGCGTGAAGATCCCCGGCGAAGAGGCCACCACCGGAACCGTCACGCTGTTCCCCACCACCCCGTTGTATGTAACCTGAATCGTGGCGGTCGACAAACCCGAGACGTTGAACGGCACCAGCAGGTTGATCTGCCCATCCTGCGCGTAAGTCAGGTAGGCCGCAATCCCGCCGATCGAGACACTCGATCCCCCGAGTTGCGCGGCCAGCCCAGAAACCCCGGTTGCCGGACCGAGTCCGGCGCCTTTCAGGGTGATGAATTCGTTGGGGGCGATCCCGCCGGTCTGCAACGTGGCGGCATTGTAAACGGCATCCGAAGTCCCGGTCACGGTGATTTGCGGATACGTGGTTGGCGCGATCTTGGCGACAAAGCCGTGATAGCAGCAGTGATCGGTCGGTATGGTTGGCTGGAATGCGCCGGGGGTCGTGATCAGGTTATTACCCTGGTCATTGCCGGCGACGTAGATATTGCCGGCTTGATCGACGGCCAAGCCGCCCGGGAATTCGGGGTCGAGCCCACCGGAACCGACAGGAGTCGAGAAGAGCAACCTCGATCCGGTGGGATCCAACTCGGCGACCACCAGTCCCGTGGAGTTCTGCGCCATCGGCTCAAGGGGATTGACCTGCGGGAAACTCCCTCCGGCCTGCCCGATGATATAGACATTGCCCTTTCCATCCAATTGGATAGGCCCGCAGGACTGCATGTTGTCGGCTCCATCGGCCAGGGCGCTTCCCACGTAAGTGGACCAGAGGATTGCGGTGCCGGTGGGATTGATTTTGGTGATGTGGTTCGCCGCGCACCCTAGGCAGGCGGTCTGGTAAGCGCCACTCGTCACGGGAAAGTCCGGAGAATTGGCAAAGCCGGCGACATAAATGTTGTTGGAGCTGTCGATGGCAATGCTGGTGAGAAGGTCGTAACCATTTGCGGTTTTCGCGCCGAGGTAGGTGGCATAGGCCAACGATGCGCCGCCGGATGAAGTTACCGGATTGAACTTGGCAATGTAGCCTCGATATTCAGTCACATAGCCACCGCTAGCATCCAGTGGGGCCCCGTTGGGCTGAATGACGCCGAGGGTGGTCGGCAGCTTTCCGGCCTTGGTATAGCCGATCAGGTAGAAGGCGCCGGTCGAATCCACGGCAACCCCGGTAGCTTGGGTAAGTCCGCAGTTGGTATTGCATGTCACGTTCATGTCGCCAAAGAAGCTGGAATACAGCAGTTGGGCGCCGGTAGGATCGAATACCGCCACGAAGGCGTACTGCGGGGCGTCCGCGGTCGGTGCGTTTGCCCCAATCACCGCACCGCCAGTGGTTGGAAAGCAGCTGGGGAACGTGTAATGGTTCTGGCAGGATTCATGCTCGTCGCCCGCAATATAGGCCCGGCCCGCGGCATCCACGGCGATAGCGGTGGCGTAGGCATTCCCGTATCCGCCCAGGAATGTGGAGTAGACCAGGCCGGTTCCCTTGGAATTCAGCTTGGTCACAAATGCGCTTGTGCCGCCACCGGGGCAGCCCGATTTGATTTGATTCGGCGTATCCGTGGGAGCAGGGGTGCAGATCGTCTGGTACGCTCCGGGGGTGGTGGGAAAATCGGGCGAGAGGGCAGAACCGGTGATAAAGACCTCGCCGGCGGCGTCCACCGCGATCGCGTAAGCCTGGTCGCCGCTGCTGCCGCCGAGATAGGTGGAATAAACCAGTGAGCTGCCATCCGGGCTGAATTTGGTGACAAACGTACTCGGGCTGTTCACGTTTGAGCTGGGGAACTTGTTTTGCAAGGCATTTGCGGTCGGAAAATCCAGCGAACTGGTATAACCCGTGACATAGATGCTGCCCGCGCTATCCACCGCGAGTCCCTGCGACAGATTATCGTGGGCGCCGGGCCCCAGCGAATTCCCGATCGCATCCGAGGAGGTGCCAGCCAGATAGGTCGCGTAGCTGAGCACGGGATCGATGACCACCGGCTTGGAGCGATCGTAGCTGCCCAGCCGGAAGCCAACCTGGTTGCCAGCCACCACGAAGGCGCCTTCGACGTTGGCCTTCTGGTCGCCCAACATCTGGTACACCACCGGCTTGCGGAAGACGGCCAGGCCGTTGGGCGCGTGCAGCGTCAGATCGCCTTTGGCGTCGACGCTGGCGCGCGCGCCCTCGATCCTCCAGGCGATGCGGCCGGGGTCGGCGCCGGGGGCTGCCACGAAGTCGTACTCCAACTCGTGCTGGTTGCCGTAAAAGACCAGATCCACGCCAGGGTACACCTCGGCGTAGTCGACCTTGCCATAGGTCGGGATACCAGTGCGCCACTCGTTGGGGTCGTTGCCGAAGAAGTAGCTGACCACGCCGGTCTGCCGGGCAACTCCGACCGCGGGAGTCTTGGAATTGGCCCCGATCAGGCTCATGCGCAGGGTGTCGCCGGAGGCCGGGCTTTGGCGGTCGAGTTTCAGGACGATTTGGCCCGGCGCGAGGAATAGGGCGTAGCCGGAGCCGCGGGATAGGAACTGCACCGGAGGGGCCGCCTGGCCCTGGTTTGGCTCAAAACTCAACGGCGTGTTCAGGAACTTTGCCGCGGGGCGATTGTCTCGCGGGGCGGCGCTGCCGAGAGGCCAGCCGAGTGCCGCGACGACCATGATTGCCGCAAGAGTGAGCACTCGGGGCGGGAAAGACCGTCTGGTTGTCATGCGAGTGGTACCTCCCTTCTAAACAGGAGCGACAATCAGAGTCCAAATGCCTCATCCAGACCGCCGGGCCCGGTACCGCGACTGTTAGCGCTAGCCCCGAGGAAATGCAACTCGCCAGGATTAGAGAATGGCGGCTGGGTGTATACTGAACAGGACTCGGGAGTCCGAAATGGAAGTCCCGGATAATTTTACCTTAAGAGGTTTGCCATGCGACTGCGGGTATGGTGCCTTTCGGTTCTTTCCCTTTCTCCCTTTTCTCTCGCGGCATCTCATCGTCCGCTGCCCCTGATCTTTGAACCCGGCGCGGCCGGTGGATTCGTGGGACGCAACGCCGGCGGGAGCGTGTCGATGACAGCGGGCCGGATCGAGGTCGGGTTGGTTCGTATGCGCCTCGCCGGCGCCCGTCCCGGTGCCCGCCCGGAAGGGCTGGATCTGCTGCCAGGCAAGTCGTTTTACTACATCGGCAACGATCCGCGGAAGTGGCGGACCGGGGTTCCGCAGTATGGCCGGGTGGCATACCGCGATATTTACCCCGGAGTGGACCTGGTCTTCTATGGCAATGGAGACCAACTGGAATACGATGTGATCCTGGGGCCGCATGCCGACCTGAGCCGTGTGCGCCTGCGCTTCGATGGCGCGCAGAGGCTCGCGCTGGAGCCGGACGGCGATTTGCGCATCGAATCGAGCCAGGGCGTGCTGCGGCAGAAGAAGCCTCTGGTCTATCAGGAAGTCGCCGGCCAGCGGCGCGAGCTAGCCGGCCAGTACCTGGTGGAAGGACACCAGGTGCGTTTCGCGGTAACCGGACATGACCGTGGCAAGGGGCTGGTGATCGACCCCGGCATCGTCTATTCCACGTATTTCGGCGGAACTGGCGACGACACTCCCACGGGTATGGCTGTGGACGCTACGGGCAACATGTACGTGACAGGTTACACCACGTCGAAGGACTTTCCGGATGTTTCCAAGACCTTTACCGGCGGGGGCGGCGGTGGCCGAGATGTGTTTGCCATCAAGCTGGATCCGACCGGCCAGACGATCTTGTATTCCGTGCTTCTCGGCGGCAGCAACGACGACAGAGCCGAGGCAATAACGGTGGATTCGAAAGGGTACACCTACCTGACCGGGTATACCCTATCGTCCAACTTCCCAACCTACAATGCATACCAGGCCAATCTCAAAGGGCTCCCGGATGCTTTCGTGACCAAGCTGGATGCTTCGGGAAACCTGGTGTATTCCACCTACCTGGGCGGAGCCTCCGCACAGGCCGAATCAAGCCCGGCGACGGCGGCGTGGACGGTAGCGACGGATAGCGCCGGCGACGTCTATGTGGCCGGGGAGACGGACACCACCGATTTTCCGGTCACCACCGGTCCCCTGGGTCGCACTCCCCAGAATGGCGACGCCTTTACCACGGAGTTGGGTTCGTCGGGGAACATGGTTTTTTCCACGGTGATCGGCGGTAGCGGCTGGGAAAGTGCTTACGCGATCGCGGTCGGCACGGGCGCTATTTATGTGGGTGGTGACTCGACATCGGCGGATCTGCCGGTCACCTCCGGGGCGATTCAGACCCACTACGCGGGGACGGGGAGCCAAGAGGACGGCGACGTGTGGGTGGCCAAGCTCACTCCCGCCGGTGCGGTGGCGGCGCTGACTTACCTTGGCGGCTCCAACGACGATGACCTGGCTTCCCTTTGCGTAGACGCTTCCAACAACGTCTACCTGGGGGGTGGAACATGGTCCAGCGATTTTCCAGTGACGGCGGGCGCCCTGCAGACCAAATATGGAGGGGAGGGAATCCAGCAGATGGGCGACGGATGGTTTGCCAAGCTGAATGGGAACCTTACCACGAAGCTGTTCGCGAGCTATTTCGGCGGCCCGGGAGACGAAACCGACAGTGTCGTCGAACTCGATTCGGTGGGCAACCTCTACCTGGTGGGCGCTACCGACTCGACGACGCTGTTGCCGGCTTCCACGATCTCCATTACAGCAGCCCTGCCGCCAGGGAGCGCAACTGCGTGGACCGGTTATGTAATTCAGGTGAAACCGGACGGCAGCGGCATTCTTGCGTCTCAGGCGGGCACGGTACTCAGCTCGCTCGTTTACGGAACCAGCGGGGGAGGAGCGATGGACCAGACGGGCGCCACGGTATACGTGGTTGCCGGCACTACCGTGGCGGGCCTGCCGCTGGTGGGAACGCCGCTACAAAAGACCATCGCCGGCGGCCAGGACATCTATCTGGCGAAGATTGCCCTGGTGCCGCCCGTAAATCCGGTGAGCATAACCGGGATTAATGTGTCCGGCGGAGGCGCCAACATCGCGCAGAATGCCTGGATCGAGATCTACGGCTCCAACCTGGCTCCGGCCAGCGTCGGCTCCGGCCTCAACTGGAGCAACGCGTCGTCTTTCGCGTCCGGCCAGATGCCGACCCAGTTGCAAGGCGTCAGTGTCACCGTGAACGGCAAGCCGGCATACATCTACTTCATTAGTCCGGCACAAGTCAACGTGCTCACCCCGCTCGATTCGACTACCGGCCCGGTCGCCGTGGAGGTGAACAACGGCACCGCGACCAGCGCCGCGTTTACGGCGAACCTGCAAGCCGTGGCGCCGGGCTTCCTGCGCTTCGGCGACGGCGTCCACATTGCCGCGCTCCACGCCAATTATAGCTACCTGGGGCCGGCGTCCATGTCGGTACCCGGCTACACGTTCACGCCGGCCACACCGAGCGAGACCATTCTGCTATTCGGCGATGGCTTCGGGTTGCCGGTCTCAACGCTGGCGGCCGGCTCGGATGTGCAGATGGGCGCGCTGCCCACACCATGGCCGCAGGTCACGATCGGCGGCGTAACGGCAGCGGTGCAATATGCCGGTCTCATCAGCCCAGGCTTATATCAGATCAACGTGGTGGTGCCGTCCACGGTCGCTAGCGGCGACAACCAGGTGATTGCGACCTACGGCGGAGCTAATTCGCCGTCCGGCGCGATGATCCCGGTCTCCCGCTGAGAGGGGCGCCTATGTTGCGCCGCCCGGTTCCGAGGCCCGGTTTTTCGCGGGAAACGTCAGCTCGAAGTGCGCGCCGCCGGCATTGAAGCATTTCGCCCGGGCCCGTAACTGCGCCGCCAGATCGGAGACGAGTTGCGTGCCGAGGGACTGCGTTTTGCCGATTTCGAAGCCCGCCGGCAAGCCGATTCCGTTATCGCGGTAGCCCAGGTAACATTCGCCGTTCCGCTCGTGAAATTCAATTTGAATTTCGCCTCTGGCCCGGTTGGGAAAGGCGTGCTTGAGGGAATTCGAGAGCAGTTCCTGAACGATCAGGCCGCAGGGCACGGCCTCGTCGAGGGTCAGAGTCACATTGACGTCGGTATACACCCGAATGCGTTCCGGCTCGCCGATATAGCCACTCACCAGGTAGCTCGCCAGCCGGTCGATATAGGGGCCAAAATCGATCTGCGCCATGTGGCCGGAGTAACAGAGCTGCTCGTGGATGATGGCCATGGAACGAACGCGGTCGCGGCTTTCGGCCAGCGCGGTCCGCGCCGCGCCCGCTCCCAGCTCTTCGGCTTGCAGCGAGAGCAAACTGGAGATCACTTGCAGGTTGTTCTTGACGCGATGCTGGACTTCGCGAAAGAGCACGTCTTTTTCCGCCATGGCCTTCTTGAGCTCTTCGATCCGATGGTCCAGTTCGCGGTTCGCGTTCAGCAACTTGTTTTGGCTTTCCCGCAGCGCCTGCTGGGCTTGCTTGTGTTCGGTAATGTCGCGAGTGATGGCCACCGCGCCGGTGATGCCATCCGCGTTGCGCGTGGGAGCGGAGCTGAACTGGCGGAATCGGATACTGCCGGTCCGGCGGTCGCGCAGGATCTCCTCGCCGCGCACGATTTCGCCGCGCAGCGAGCGTAGCAGGGGCGTCTCCTCGAGCGGCCGTGGACGGCCATCGGGATAGAGAATCTCGATATGCTCCAAGACCTCGCCTACCGTCTTTCCCTCGACAGCGTCGAGGTTCACGGCGTCACCGGTTCCGAGATTCACGAGACTCATCCTGCCCGCGGTGTCGCACACCCAAACCTCATCGGCGATTCCCTTGACTACCCCCTGCCAGCGCTCGCGTTCGGCGGAGAGTTCCACGTTGCGCCGTTCCAGAGCTTCCCGGCTCTCTTCCAAAGCGAGCTGGGCCTTCTTGAGCTCGGTAATGTCCAACGCACAGATCAAGGCTCTTTTGGGAGTAGCGGGCCCCATGAGCGCGGAGGAGATCAGAAGGCAGCGGCGTTCCTCGGGCGAGCCGATTGCCGCGGGGAGCCACTTCTCGACGTTGTCGTGGCGCCGGCCGGTGCTCAGGGTGTCGAGAACAGCGGCCCGCAGCGGGCACGCGGAACAATCCGGACTATTCCCGCAAGCGCCTGGATCCGCCAGTGCGTTCAGGCAGTGGATGGCCTCGCCGGGCTTAACGCCGACCAGTTCCTCCAGGGGACGTCCGGCGAACTGCGCGGCCAACTGGTTAGTCCGCTGCACGCGGAGCTCTTCATCCACCACCAGCATCAACACGGGGGCGTGCGCGTGGATGGCGGCCAGCTCCGCATAGGCGGCGTGCAGGGCGGCCTCCGCGGCGGCACGCTGCCGGCGGCCATCGGCTTCCCGCAATTCGCGGCGAACGGCGGGAGCCAGCCGGGCCAGGTCATTCTTGTTTACATAATCGTGAACGCCCGCCTTCATGGCCGCCACGGCGCTCTCCTCGCCGATCACGCCGGAGACGAGGAGAAACGGGATGTCGAGCGAGAGCTCACGGTAAATCGTAAACGCTTCGAGCGCGCCGAATCCCGGCAACCGGTAATCGGAGATAATCAGGTCCCAGGTTTTGCCGGCGAGAGCTGCACGGGTTTCCGCGGCCGTGGCAACCCGCAGGAATGAGGGCTCATATCCGCCGGCGCGCAGCGCGTGCACGATCAGCAGGGCGTCGTTCTCGTAGTCTTCCACCACGAGTACTTTGACCGGTTGGGGGTCCGGCTCCCGGTTCCGTTCGAGCAGAGTATCCGGCACCTTAATGCAGCGCCTTCCTGATGGCTTCAGCGAGGACTTCCGGCTTATAAGGCTTTTGCAAAAAGCTGGCGATGTACTCGGAGCGCAAAACCCGGCGCGCTTCCTCCTCGGTATATCCGCTGGTGGCGATGATCTTCAGATTGGGATGTTGCGCGTGCAGAAGCGGGAGCATCCGGCCGCCGTCCGTAAGCGGCATCACCAGGTCGAGGAGGGCCAGGGCCGGTTCGGCCGGCGCCGCGGCGAGCACCTCGAGCGCCTGCTTGCCGCTCTCCGCCTGGAGAACCTGAAAGCCCAGGCGGCCGAGCATTCTGGCGAGCATTCTGCGTATCATGGGTTCGTCATCGACGACCAGCACGGTCTGGGAGGAGCGCGCCTCCAGTTGCGCCCCGCCCGCCGGCTCTCTGGGCGGACCCGCTTGGCTGCGTGCCGGCAGGAAAACCCGGAAACGCGAGCCGCGGCCAACCGTGCTTTCGACCTCGATCAAGCCGCGATACGCGCGAACAATACCCTGGACGCCCGCCAGGCCGAGACCCCTGCCAGTGAATTTCGTGGTGAAGAACGGATCGAAGATTCTGGCCTTGGTTGCCTCATCCATGCCGCAGCCTTCATCCGCCACTTCGAGTAAGACGTATTGGCCCGGAGCCGGCGTGTCGATGGCCGCATGGGCGGCTGCCATTTCAGCAGTCAGCTCGCAAACGCCGGTAGCCACGGTGACCCGCCCGGCACCGGGTGGCATGGCTTCCACGGCGTTGTCGATCAGGTTTTCGAGAATTTGCCGGATCTGGTTGGGGTCCGCGTTCAATGCGGGCAGGCCGCTGCCGAGCGCCAAATCGAGCTCGATAGGCGCCGGGATGGACCCGCGCAAAGGTTCGACGAATTGCGCAACCAGATCGGAGAGGCTGACCACCTGCGAAACGAATCGGCCCTTGCCCGAGTAGGCCAGCAGTTGCCGGGTGAGCTCCGCGGCGCGTTCGGCGGCCGATAGAATCGCGCGCATGGGAGCGCAGTCCGAACAGTCGCGCCGCGCCTCGTCGGCATTGCCGATGATTATGGAGAGCAGGTTGTTGTAATCGTGGGCCACGCCTCCGGCCAGCACGCCGATGCTCTCCAGCCGGCGGCTTTCCTCGATTCGCTCTTCGGCCCGTTTGCGGTCCAGGGCGGAGCTCAGAGTGTAAGCGATGGCTCTCAGAAACTCGAGTTGATTGCCGGTAAAGGTGCGCTCGGTATGGCTGTAGGCGCCGAGAACGCCATAGGGCTTACGGGGGACTCCGATGAGGACCGCGGCGCCCGCAACCGCTCCGTAGCGGCTGAGGAGAAGATCCGCGGATTTGTCGCCGATGCGGAAGCACTGGACGACGGAGGGCTCGGAGTTCTGCAGGATATGTCTGGCCCCGGCGGAGTCGATGATCGCCAGCGGGCCGCCGGCGGAATCCTGGGTCGAACTGACGATGGATCGCACGTGCAAGCGGTCTTCGGCCAGCTCCAATACTTCCGCGACGTCCGCGCGCAACAACCGGGAAACCATGCCGCACGCTTCATGCATGAGAGTGGGGAGATCCAGCTCGTCCAGGGCGCGCTGCGCCAGGCGATTGGCGGCAGCCTGTTGTTCGCTTCGCTCCTGAATCTCGCGTTGGGCTTCTTCCCGATTCGTGACATCGCGAAACACCAGGACGATGCCGGAGTTTTCGCCGTCCTCCTGAATGGGCGCCACGCTGCTATCCACGAAAATCCGGCGGCCGTGTTTTCCCACCAGGATCGCGGCACGGCTCCGCGCGGAAGCAGTGCCTTCGACAAGCGCCCCGGTGATCAAATCGAACGTTTCAGTTTCGGCCGATTCGCCGGCCAGCCGGAAGACGGCGAACAGGCTCTTGCCGATCGCTTCCTCGACGGTCCAGCCCGTGATTTCCTCGGCGACCTTGTTCAGGAAGGTGATTTCCAGACGCCAGTCCAGGGTGATCACGGCATCGCCGATGGAGCACAGGGTGGCCGCCAGCCAGCGTTCGGTTTCCCGCAGCCGCCGCTCGGCATGGTGCTTATTCATGGCCGTTTCGATGGCAACCATCAGTTCCCGGTCTTCAAACGGCTTGAGAACGTACCCGAACGGCTCAGTCTGTTTGGCGTTTTCCAGTGTGGCGGCGTCGGAGTGTCCGGTCAGGTAAACCACCGGAAGATCGAAGTTCTCGCGGATCTCTCGCGCGGCCTCGATGCCTTGCGGGGTCCCGTTGAGATGAATATCCATGAGGACCAGATCCGGCCGGAAATGTTCCGCCAACTGGAGAGCCTCGTCCCTGGTGGCAGCGACGGCGGGCACTTCGTAGCCGAGGCGCCTGAGCCGGCCTTGCAGGTCGCGGCCGACGATGCGCTCGTCTTCCACCGGTAGAACCAGCTTGGATTTGGTGCGCAGCCGGGCTCCGCCGATAGGATCCGAAGTGTGCCGAGGCGATTTATGTGGCTGACTTTGCATCCCCGCTGAAACTTCGGCAACGCCATCTTTGCCATACCCGACTGTGTGTGAAGTGGACTGCCGGGATTATATTTCCCCCCATGATGTAATTCTCTAACAATTTCCACCCCGCCGTATCGTCATTCAGTCGCTATTTCAAGTGGTAATATTCGGGACACGTATGTCGCAAAGGGGGGGAGTGTGTAGGATATCGCTGACCTGGCGGGCTTTCACCTGGAACCCCGGGTCAGTCTCCCGTCGGGATGATTCCCGCGTTTTCCACCATCAGCATCACGGTCCGCCGCGGCGCGCGCGTGCGATGCAGTACGCCCTTGGGCACCACGAAACCTTGCCCCGGATTGAGGGCCACCGTCCGGCCTTCCAGGTCGATGAGTAATTGCCCCTCCGCCACGTAAAAGAACTCATCATCGCTATGGTGCTTGTGCCAGTGGTATTCGCCCTCGATTGCGGCCAGCCGAACTACCGAAGCGTTCACCTGGCACAGCGTCTGGTTATACCATTTGTGCGTGGCCGCCTGCGCGAGCGCGTTCGTATCGATTACCTCCAGCGGCTTGTAATAAACGTCGAGACGGGTGTCGTAAGGATACTGTTGTGGATCGCTCATAGAAGTAAGTATGGCATTGCGGAAGTGACCTTTCGCGGATCGCCGAAAGCTTTACTACGTATGCCGCGCCACGTACAGCAGGACCGTGAAGATGACAACCGGGATCATCGCCATGGCGGCGTAGAACAGTATTCTGCGCAGCCAGGGAGTGCGGCGCCTCTTCCAATCGCGCAGCTCGGGCCGCTCGGCCACTCCCACCTGACTCAGGTGCGCCAGGTCCCAGGCGAATTCGCGCGCGTGAGCGTAGCGGCTCTTGGGGTCGCGCTCGATGGCCCGGTAAATGACTTCCTGTAACTCGGGGCGGATCTCGGGATTCAATTCGCGCGGGGGCACGGGGTTATTCAACAGCCGGTCGTTCATAATGGCGAACGGGTTGGGGCCGGTGAAGGGCGTTTTCGCGGTGAGCATTTCATATAACATCACACCGAGCGCGTAGATATCGCTGCGGCCGTCGCCGCGCCTGCCTTTGACTTGCTCGGGCGAAATGTAGTCGGGCGTTCCCATCACCTGCGAGAGCTTGGCGAAAGTCAGGCGCCGCGAGCCTTGATGCGCGGCAATGCCGAAATCGATGAGCTTGATGCTATCGTCGGCGGCCACCATGATGTTCTCCGGCTTCAGGTCGCGATGGGCCACGCCATGACTGTGGATGTACTCGAGCGCATCGCAAATGGCGATGGCGATGCGGATGGCCCGTTCCGTGGGCAGCTTGCCGGCGTCGCTCAGAATCCGGCGCAGCAGCCGGCCCTCGGCCCATTCCATGACCATGTAAACCTGGGAGCGGTTGCCGTCTTTGAAGACCTTGATCACACCGGGGTGGTCGAGCTGGGCGCCGATGGTCTCTTCGCGATGGAAGCGGTCGTAGAGCATCGGATCGGCTTCCATTTCGGGATGCGGAACCTTGATGGCGACGTCGCGGCCGTTGCGCAGGTCTACGCCGCGGAAGATGGAGGCCATGCCGCTGCGAGCCACTACACTATCGATGCGGTAGTCATCGAGCTGATCGCCAGGGTGTACGGGAGTCATGCCAGATATGAAGGAGAACCGCTCCGATTACGCCAGTTTGTACGGACGGCCGCGATACATGCCCACCCGTTCCACGGCCCGGACACGGATGAGCTGCACGCTGATATTATCGCTGCCATCCCGCTGGTTTGCAAGGTCCACCAGTTCGCGGGCGGCGTCGTTGAGATCGGCGTGGCTGCCGACGATATCGGCAATATCGGCGGAATGGACCGGGCCGTGGAGGCCGTCCGAGCAGAGCAGCAGCACGTCGCCGGGAATGACCTGGTGCTCGCGCGTCTCCACTCCCACGAACATGCCGGTTCCGAGAGAGCGGCTGAGCAGGTGGCGGGTGTCCACGGCGGTGGCTTCGCCGGCGGTAATCAGCCCCAGCCGCACGTGCTCCGCCGCCACGGTGTGATCGCGCGTCAAGGCTTCGGCATGCCCGTGCCGGATGCGATAACAGCGCGAATCGCCCACGTGCGCGACGATCGCCCGGTCGTAACGGAGCGCGCAGGTGACCACCGTGGTGGCCATGGAAGCGCCTCCCGGACCGGTGCCCATGCCCGTCTCGAGCACTCTGGTATTGGCCTGCTGGATCAATTTGGGAAGAAGTGTCGAGTGCGCTTCGCCGCGCGCGGCACGCCGGAATCCCGAGAGCAGCGTCTCGATGGCCACGCGCGAAGCCACTTCGCCCAACGCCTGGCCGCCCACTCCATCCGCGAGGGCAAACAACCAGGAAGGTGTATGCCCCGCGGTGGGTACCTCCGAAACTACGTATCCGAGGTAGTCCTCGTTATGACCGCGCACGCGACCGACATCGGAAGCTTGCGCAAACTCGATATCCAACATGTCTCAAAAGTCTGGGGGCGGGGGATGAGATTCGGCCCGCATACACAGCGGCTACCCAGCCTGACCTCAACCCCCGGCCATTTGTCTTACGCTGTTTGCGGCTTGGTGGCCACCAGCGTGGTCCGTCCGCTCACCTTGCTTGCCCGCGAGAAGTAAATCCCTCCGTAGATCGCCCACACCAGCGCAATGCCCAGCGCGAGCAACGGTTCTTTGACAGTACCATACCCCATAAACGGTCCAACCAGGTAAAAGATCATGCATGCCAGATTGGCCAACAATCCGAAGAGCGGGATGGCTAAATGGCGAATCGGCTTGAAGTTGGGGTGCTTGTGATAGGCCACGATGCAGATGACGCAGCTCAGTCCGTAGAGCAGAAATGTGCCGAAGTTCGAAGCCAGCGTCACCATGAGTAGAGAGTTCGGCATGGCCGCCATGCCGTCATGCGTGGTATAGCCCACGCTCGAAAAAAGTCCGTGCGGCAGGCCCTTGATGGCGGCATCCGTCGGGGCGCCGGCGTCGCCGAAGGCCATGGCAACTCCGATGCAGCCGACCACCGCCGAAATCGCCGCCAGCGTCCAGATGGCGCGATGCGGCGTCAGGTTGTTCGAGTGCAACAAGCCGAAGTGCTCGGGAACTTCTCTATCCTTACCCATGGCATACGTCACGCGAGCGCCGGTATTCATGCAGGATAGCGTGGTTCCGATCAGGGCCAGGAACACGGTGAAGGCTTCCACCAGCATGAAGATCCGGCCGCCGCCCGCGCCGAAGATATTGTTGCCCACCACGATCATCATGTCGCCGATCGGCGCCGACGATGAGGAGGCAAACTGCATGGTGTAGCCGCTGTTCAAGAAGTAATTAGCCGCGAAATACTCAAATAGATAACAGAAACAGCCCTGCACCAGCAGCGAGACGATCACCGCAATGGGCACGTCGCGTTTGGCGTTCTTCGCCTCTCCGCCCATGGCCGTCACCGACTCGAAGCCGACCAGAATCAAGATGGCAACAGTCGCCTGGATGAATGCCCAGCCGAAGTTATGTACGCCGACTACCGAGGCCGCGCTCTTGTGACTCAGGAAATTGCCCTTGTCGTCCTTTTCCGGATAGCCCACAATGAACGGAACCGTTTTGCCGGCCGCATCGAGTTTGGGTTTGGGCACCCCGGCGGCGTCGCGCACCACGGTGTCGGTCGCTTGCCCGGCGACCATGGTTTTCTCGGTGGCGAATTCATATTGGTAGGCCTCACCCGAAGTGGGATCGAAGTTCCAACCCGGCGCGCCGGCCGGGTGGCTCGAACGGTAACCGAGCGCCAGGACCGCGAACACCACCAGCGCCGTGATTTGGATGACGTTGATGGCGATGTTGACCGACGTAGACCCGTTGATGCCTTTATGGGCGATGCCGGCAACCAGGAACGAAAAGACGATCGCTACCAGCCCCATGAAAACCGGCCCCGGGTTGGAGGCATTCATGAAGTTCGGCCACAGTGTGCCCACCAGGTAACCGCACAGGATTCCCATCACGGCCACCATCACTCCCGGATAAATCCAGTAATACAGATGAGAGGCCCATCCCACGATGAACTTGGAAAGGCGCGCGTATCTCCACACCGCGCCGTGGTTCAGAAATGACTGTTCCGCAAAGTAATACGAACTGCCCGTTCCCGGATAGAGCTTGGCCATTTCCGCGTAACAGACGGCCGTGGCTAAACACAGCAGCAGGGCTACCACAATTCCGATCCACATCGCGGGCCCAGTCACGCCCGTGGTGGCCTGGATAAAAAACGTGAGCCAGAGAAAGGCTCCTGGCGCAATGAGCGCCATGGCGTTCATCGTCAGGCCGGTGAGGCCCAGAGTCGTTTTCATTTTGACTTCGGCGTTGTCTGCCATATCGAGAGTTCTCCTAACGTGGATTCCTTTTCTAACTCGCGCTACTTTTTCGGAGCGATGTACGCCACCATGCCGAGCAGGATGGTAGGCTGGCTCGTCGCTGTCTTATCGCCCTTCTGGAAGTACGACTTATTCGACCAGTCCTCACGGAATTCGAGCCGGCTCAGCAGCCAGCCGGTCATCTTGTATTCGCCCGTGAACGTGCCTTCCTTCAGGGTCTGCGCCGTGCCCGTGGTGAAGCCGTTGACGTCGTCGAACACCTCGGCCCGTGCTGCCAGGGCGAACTTCTTGCCCAGCGCATAGCGCACGGCTCCGGCCCCTCCCGTCCACTGTTGCGCGCCGGGGCCGATGTTTTTGTCGCGCCCGTAATCGAAGGCGAGGTAGTAGCTCAGCTTGTCGTTGGCGTTCACCACCACGTTGCTGTCATACAGGTTGCGCCATCCCTGGCTGGTGTGCGGCTTTTCCGGTCCGCCGTACCATGTGTTCGTCCAGGTAGCCTTCTTCCAGGCATAGGCGCCGCTCATTCCGTACGTCTTGGCGTGGTTATTGTCGTAGATATTGTTCCACCCCTGCACGACCTGAAAACTGGCGGTAAAGTTCTTGCCGATGGGGACCGACGTGCGGACACCGAAGTGGTAATAAGGAATGGCCAGTGTGAACAGCAGCGAGCGCGTGTAATTCCAGTTACTGTTGGTTTCGATCACTTCCGCTCCGGCCGAGGTGACAAACTCGCCGAAATCGACTTCCACGCCCTTCCATGACTTAGGCTTGAAATCGACGTATGCCTGTTCGAAATACTTGAATGCCTCCGGCGCGCGATCCGTCGAGTGAATCACGTCGAAGGCCTCTCCGAAACCTACGTCGAGGTGAAAGCCCACCGGCCCGGGCGCGTGGTCGATGGTCATTTTGGCCATGCTCAGATGCACTGTGTCAGCGCGAAAATCGAAGTTCTGCAACTGGTTGAACCCTGAATCCGGATTGTTGGTATTGAGATCGACATAACCGTCCGCCAGAAACGAAAAGTCAGTGCCCCATTGCGTGAGCGGCGACTTAGGCGGCGTGGCGGCCGGCGCGGACGCGGTGGCGGGCGTCTGCGGCGCGGCGCTGGTGTCGGTCTGCGCGGCACCCAAAGCGGCAAAAGCAATTGAGCTCATGATGAGCGATATAGTTCGGCTACTGCTCACGAGAGTCCTCCAGAACTGAGATTTAGGATGGATTTCCGGCCGACCGGGCCAGGTTTGACTAGCTTCGGCTCACGCAGACGGGGCGAACCGTTTCACTTACCCTAGTTGGGTTAAATGTACCAACTCTCTCACGTATATGCTAATAGATAATTTCTATTGTTGAAATACGAAATTTACTGTTCGGTCGATCACATCTCCCCTTGACCGATCGGCTATCCTGAATCGAGTTGAGTCTATGCGAGTTGCTGGTTTTCTGCTGTTGCTTTCCGGCTGGGTGATCGTGCTGGCGGCCGTCGCGCTGCTTCATCCCGCAGCACCCCAGGCATGGTTCGTCGCGGCGGGCATGGCGGTCGAGATTCTGGGCCTCGGTGCGGCCGCCCGTAGCTATGTGGCCGGCCGTGGAGGAAGCCGTTGAATCCGCCGGTGGGGACGCTTTCCGATACCGCCGCGGCGGTTTCGATGTTTTCGATTCTGCTGGCGCCCCTGGCGCTCGCCGGGCTGGCTCTTGTAAACACCGGCTTGGGCCGTTCGCGCAGCGCGGCGCATGCCATGCTGGCATCGCTTTCAGTGGTGGGCGTGGCGGTGCTGGTGTACTTCGTCTGCGGGTTTTCCTGGCAGGGCTATGCCGGTTCGCCGGCGCACGTCTTCCTGGCAGGCGGCAGACCATGGAACTGGATCGCGGCGCAGCCGTGGTTTCTGCGCGGCATTGAGTGGAACGGTTCGGCGCCGTCTTTGATCGTATTGCTCCAGCTTTTTTCAGTGGGTTTGGCGGCGCTGATTCCCCTGGGCGCGGGCGCCGACCGCTGGCGTTTGGCTTCGGCGTGCGTTTCAACCGCCTTGCTGGCGGGCGTGATGTACCCATTGTTCGCGCACTGGGCGTGGGCTGGGGGATGGCTGGCGCAACTGGGATACGTGGATGCCGGCGGCAGCGGCTCGATACAGGCGGTAGGCGGCTTGAGCGCCTTGTCCATAGCCTGGACGCTGGGCCCGCGCCGCGGCAAGTACACCGCGGAGGGCATGCCGGCCGCGATTCCCGCGCATAATACCGTGCTGGTGCTGTTCGCCTGCTTTCTGGCATGGATCGGATGGATGGGGCTGAATGGAGCCGGAGCGATTCTATTGGCCGGCGCGCCGGCCGGATCCATTGTGCTGGCGGCGGTGAATACGTCGCTCGCGGCAACGGGCGCGGGGCTGGCGGCGGCGGCCATCACGCGGTTCCGTTTCGGCCGTCCGGACGCCTCGCTCTGCGCCAACGGCTGGATTGGCGGGCTGGTGGCGTCGAGCGCCGGCTGCGTGTTTCTGGCGCCGGCCGCGGCGGCTCTGACCGGCCTGGTGGCGGGAGCGCTGGTGGTGTTTTCGGTGGAGTGGCTGGACGTGTATCTCGAAATCGACGACCCTGGCGGCGCCATCCCGGTGCATGCTTTGGGCGGGCTCTGGGGCCTGCTGGCAACCGGTTTGTTCTCCCGCGGCGGACGTATTCCGCTGCTGCCCCAAATTGTGGGAATCGGCACACTTTTAGGATTTGTGCTGCCGGCGATCCATGGGTACCACTGGGTTCTGGACCGCATCTATCCGCAAAGGGTTTCCGCCGAAGGGGAGCGTCAGGGCATGGACCTCCACGAACTGGGCGCTGGAGCCTATCCGGAATTCGTGATTCACAGGGAAGATTTCGGCCAGCGATAAAACATTATGACCGGACCGGTTACGCTGTTTTTGTTGTTTCTTGCGGCGGTTTTGGAGGCGGGCGGGGATGCTCTGGTGCGGACGGGATTGCGGTCGGCCGTTCCGCGGAGAATCGCATTTCTGCTGGCGGGGGCCGTTGTGCTGTTCGTCTACGGGTGCGCCGTAAACACGCCCCGTTGGGATTTCGGCCGCCTCCTGGGCGTCTACATCGTCTTTTTCTTCGTGGTGGCGCAACTGATCGCGTGGCTGGCGTTCCGCCAGTTGCCGAGCGGCGGTATCCTAGTCGGAGGGGCCTTCATTCTCGCCGGCGGCCTGATTGTCTTCGCCAAGGGATGAAAACTTGTCTGCCACCTTTTTCCAATCGACACCATCATTTCTTTTTATTGGCGATTTTGGGTTCGGAATCCTAAAATCGTTAATAGTCCATAACTGGTTGCCGCGGTTGAAGGTACATTTGCGCGCGTACCACGATGTGCGGTTCGAAGCCGGAACCCGCGGCGGTGTTGCCGTGCGCGCTGCCCACTGAAAAGGAGAGATTGTAGTGAGTCCAAAAGAAGTTCTGGAATTTGTCAAGAAAAACGATGCCAAGCAGATCGATCTGAGGTTCACCGATATTCCTGGCTTGCAGCATCACGTTTCTTATCCGATCAGCGAGCTCGACGAATCGAGTTTCGAGGAAGGTTACGGAATGGACGGATCGAGCATCCGCGGTTGGGCGGCGATCCACGAGAGCGACATGCTCCTGATTCCGGACCCCAATACGGCTTTCATGGATCCGTTCGCGGAAACACCCACGTTGGTGATGGTTAGCGACGTCAAGGATCCGATTACCAAGCAGCGCTACGAACGCGACCCGCGCTGGATCGCGCAGAAGGCCGAGTTGTTTCTGATCAACGGCGGCCTGGCCGATACCGCCTACTTCGGCGCCGAAGCCGAGTTTTTCATTTTCGACAATGTGAGCTTCGACCAGAACCAGCACGAAGGTTTCTACTTCATCGATGCCGACGACGGACGCTGGAATTCGGGCCGGCGCGAAAACAACCTGGGCTATCGTCCGCGTTACAAGGAAGGCTACTTCCCGGTTCCGCCCACCGATCATTACCAGGACCTGCGCAGCGAGATGGTGCAAACCATGATCAAGTGCGGGTTGAATATCGAGTGCCACCATCACGAAGTGGCCACCGGCGGGCAGGCGGAAATCGACCAGCGGTTCGACAAGCTGGTGAAATCGGCCGACAACATGATGCTGTACAAATACATCGTTCGCAACGTGGCCCAGCAGTACGGCAAGACGGCGACGTTCATGCCGAAACCGCTGTTTGCGGATAACGGCAGCGGCATGCACACGCATCAGAGCCTGTGGAAAGGCGGCAAGCCGCTGTTCGCGGGCGATTGCTACGCGGGCTTCAGTGAAATGGGGCTGCATTACATCGGCGGTCTTCTGAAGCATGCGCGGGCGCTTTCGGCGATCATCGCTCCCACCACCAATAGCTACAAGCGGCTGGTGCCGGGATACGAAGCGCCGGTGAACCTGGCGTACTCGCGGCGCAATCGTTCGGCGGCGTGCCGCATCCCGATGTACTCGGCCAACCCCAAGGCGAAGCGCGTGGAATTCCGTCCGCCCGACACGGCGGCGAATCCTTACCTGGCGTTTGCGGCGATGTTGATGGCGGGTCTCGATGGCGTAGTCAACAAGACCAACCCGGGCGAGCCGCTCGATAAGGACATTTACGACTTGAGTCCGGAAGAAATGAAGGGCGTGCCTTCCATGCCGGCTTCGCTCGAGGAAGCATTGAGCTGTCTGGAAGACGACCATGCATTCCTGCTGAAGGGCGACGTCTTCACCGAAGAGCTGCTCGAAACGTTCATCGATTACAAACGCAAGAACGAAGCGGACGCCGTGCGTTTGCGGCCGCATCCGTACGAGTTCGCGCTGTACTACGACATCTAAGAAAACGTGTGGGGCAGACCGCTCCCTGACGGTCGCGGCTCCGTTACTGAGCCGCGACCGTCAGGGAGCGGTGCCCTCATCACGAGCTCTTACTTCAAGGTGTAAACCGCGTGATCGGCCGAAGGGCGCTCAATCGCCAATGTAATACTGCCTTGTTTATCGGGCTTGAGTCCATCGGCGGCTAGCGGTGTGGTTTGATCGATGGAGAGCATGCCTTCCGCCAGGCGTACGGTGCGCTGCCACCCACTTCCCGTAAATTCGAGCGCGTCGCCCGAGGCGTGCACAGTCACCGCGCCCGTCGCCCCAAACGCGCCGGTTTCCGGTAGGAAGTTGGCGTTCGTTTCCTTGGCGGTAAATTCCATCCAACGGCCGCCGTCTTTGGTGGAAAATACGGCGCGCGCTTCGGCGGATTCGAGAATCCATTCCATTTCGCCATCGCCGTAAAGATCGGCGCTCCAGGCCACGGTATGGCCGTGCGGCAACAGCAACGCCCGCATGGGCAGGGTGGCTTCGCCCGCGCCGCTCGCGCGCAGCGTCCAGTCCCGCAACCCGTTCAAACCAGCGGCCGCGAAGACTCGCAGGTTGAACCGGCGCTCATCCTGGGCGCCGATGCTGATATCGGTCTTGGGAGGGAAGAACTCCAGACCGTCGCCGGAAAAATCCAGGTGAAACGTTTGAATGCCCGGCCAGTTGTTGCGGATAGAAACCTCGAGATTGGTGCCGGAGCGCGGGTCGATGGCGGCGATGGGGGGATCGGGTGTGAGCTCGGTGTGCTGGCCGAAGTGGGCGTGGATGGCCTCCATGAGGCGGATGGAGACGGGGCGAAATAATTGCAGGCGGGCGCGGCCGAGCGGCATGCCATCGGCTTCAATGGCGAGCGTCTCAAAATCGCCGTGCAGGGCGTCGGCGGGCACGGTCACCTGATAATCGATTTCGTTGGGCGATTTCACGTCCGGCGTGGCGCTGAAACCTTCGGGCAGGCGCAGGCGCGAACGGGCGGCGACCGCGGCGGAAGAATACGAAGTGCGGATGGTGTTCTTTTGACCGATGATCAGGCGGTGGGCGTCGTTGATGAACGCCGAGGTTTCGGGCTCCTCAATGGCGATTCCTATACGCGTGCGGTGATCGGCGGCCGTGGAAGCGGGGATGGTCAGACGGGCGCGCAACTCTCTGTCGTCCCAGTCGAACTTGGTGGGCATGCCGCCGGCCAGGAACGGACCCACCGGCTCGCGCTCCAATTGCAGGATAGCTTCGGCTTCGACCGGGGCGGAGAATTCCATGGCCAGAATGCCGTTCTCGTATTCGATGGAAAGCAACTCGGCCGTGGCGTAGACCAGGCGCTCGGCGGTTGAGAAATTCGAGCATTCGCGGCACGGGCCATCGGAAGCGAGCGACACGTTGAGAGGCAGCCAGAGCGACTCTCCCGGAGGCACGGTGACACCGGGCACCACCAGCGTGCGCTTCGACGAAGGCTCAAAAACGCGCAGGTCGTCGTGGAAAGGCGCGGTTCCGCGATTGGTAATGCTGACGGCCGAAACCGCGGGCGAGGCCAGTTCCGTGGCGCTGATGGAGTCCGGGAGTTTGCCGGCCGCCGGTTTGGGCAGCGGCACAGGTTCCATGGTGGGAAGAAAAACGCCCCAATTGCGCAACAGGGCCGCCGAACGGCGCAGGGCAATAGCGGCGGGACGTTCATCGCCGCTCAATCCCACCGCTCCCTCGACGAGCGGCGCGGAGCCGGGGGGTTCCGAGCCCACGGAATAGAGCCGGTCCTCAACGTTAGTCCATAGCAGCGCGGGGCTGCCGGCGAGCAGGGCTTCGCGGCTAAGCGAAAGAGCGGCGGGGTCGATGGCGGAAACCACTTTCGCCGGAGCGGGTGGGGCGCCGGCGTCGATAGCCAGGGGAGCACCTTCCAGCCAGACGATCGGCCCACCGTGGCTGGCGGTCTGGGTGGCCAGCAGGCGCGTAAGTTGCTTGGCGAAGTCATCGCCGGCGGCGGGCGGCAGCGGGCGAATCCACGCGTGCAGACCCAGGCGGCGCAGCAATTTGATGAAGCCCGCCAAATCGCGCCGCGGGCTGGTGCGGCCGGTGAAATCGTATTCGCCGGGGCGCACCTGGTGCCACGCGGCAGGAATAGAAAACTCGACGGTCCGCAAGCCGATGTTTTTCAGCCAGACCAGCTCGCGATCCCACAGGGTCCGCGGATAGAGGTAATAGGAGAACTCGACGGCTTGTACGAATTCGCGAGGTTGCGGGTTGCCGGCGGGCGCGGCCACCGTGGCGCAGAGTGCCAACAAAGCGATCAGACGCATCAAAAGGTCCGTGCCTTTCGCAGACGATAGTCCTCAACCTGGGGCATGCGGATCACGGTGCACATCTCGAACAGCCGCGAGCGGGCACGCGCGCCGATATGATCGGCCAGGGTGCGGCGGTATTCCGGCGCGCCAAGCGCGGACCTCTGCGTGAGCGGCGAGCCGGCGTCCGGGTCCGGCAGGTTGGTGGTGGCGATGAGCGGCTTGCGGTGATTGCAGCGGTAGGTAACTATGGAAGTGACGGTGTCCTCGACCCAATCGGTGACACGCTGCGCGCCCAGATCGTCGAGCAGCAACACCTCGCTATCGAGCGCCATGTGGTACGCTTCGCGATTCGAGGAATTCGAGCTGGCATCGTAACCGGAGCGGATGCTGTTGAGCAGCGTCTGGTAATCCCAGAAGAGACACTCGAAGCCCTTCTCGATAATTTTGCGCAGAGCGGCCACGGCCAGGTGGGTTTTGCCCGTGCCCGGTTCGCCCACCAGCAGCAGCCCGGGCCGCGACTCGTTGGGAAAATCGCGAACGAAAGTTTTCACGGCTAACAGGATGTTGGTGAGCTCGCGGCGCGCGATGGGATTATCGGGACCGGGCACGCTGAAGTTATCGAACGAAGCGTTGCGATAGAGGGGCGGAAGCTGGGCGCGCGTCTCCATGCGTTCTTCACGGCCCGTGAAGCGGCAATCGCAAGGTTCGGCGCCCGTAATGTTGGCGCGCTCGATGATGATGAAGCCAGTGCCTCCGCACTTGGGGCAAACGGGATCGGAAGCCATGGGTCCTATTATCGTTCAGACGGGGTGCGGCAGGCTGCGGTTTCCTCTTGCTGGGCCGCGCTATTCTCAAAATGTGCCGCGGGACCGGGAACTGATCCAGATTATCGATACCGCATTGGCCGATGCCGCGCGCAAGGCCGGCCGGTGGCTGGTGTGCCGGCCGGGATGTTGCGAATGCTGCCTCGGCCCTTTTTCGATTACCGCTGCCGATGCCGCCCGGCTGCGCGAAGGCCTGGCGGAATTGGATGCGCACGATGCCCGCCGAGCGGATCGCGTGCGTTCGCGTGCGGGCGCACTGCTGGACCGTCTGCGCGGCGGCCTCGCGGAGGAGGATGAGCCCTGTCCGGCGCTCGACCCGGAGAGCGGGACCTGCGATTTGTATCAGGCCCGTCCGATTACCTGCCGCACGTTCGGCCCTCCGGTGCGTTGCGCCGATGGGGGCGTGGCCATTTGCGAACTATGTTTCGATGGTGCGAGCGAAGAGGAGATCGCGGCTTGCACGGTGGATCTGGACGTAAGCGCGCTGCTCGACGACGCGGGCGAGACGACGGTGGCGTTGGCGCTGGCGGCCTTCAAACCTTAATACGCCTACGCAACCTCCACATCCACCCACGCCCGCTTCCGATTGCTTTCGAGTTCGGCGTCCAGGATCTGCAACTGCCGCAAGCCATCCACGAACTGCGGGTATTCGGGTGCCTCATCCGGTTCTTCGATGGAGCGGTAGAAGCGCCGGAAGATCTGCTTGAATGTGTCGTCGTACCCTTCGCTGTGGCCGCCGGGCAGATCGGCATACGGGCGCGCGGCGGGTTTCAGCAGCGATGGGTCCTTCACAATGATCTGGTTATTGGTGTTGCGCTGTCCGATCCACAACTCGTCGGGACGTTCCTGGTTCCAGGCAACGCCGGCCTTGGAACCGAAAATCTCGATGCTCAAGGCGTTCTTGCGTCCGGCGGAAACCTGGCTGGCGGTGAACGCTCCGCGCGTGCGGTCGCCCATGCGGAAGATCACGGCGCCGAAATCTTCGGTGGCAATGGGCACTTCCTGGTAATCGTCCGGCCGCAAGGTCTTGCCGGCGAATGTCTCGATGGAACCCTTGGGTTTCTTGCGCGTCTTGTGAAACGTCTGCAGGTCGGCCGAAACCGACGTGATCCGTAAGCCGGTGACGTGCTCGGCCATGTCGCAGAAGTGCGAACCGATATCGGCCATCGAGCGGGAAGGGCCGCACTCCACGCGCCAGTTCCAATCGGTATCGTAGAGCAGCCAATCCTGCGAGTAAGTGCCCTGCACCACCAGGATATCCCCGAGATCGCCATCCTCCCGCATGCGCCGCATGTGCTGCACCATGGGGTAAAAGCGAAGATTGTGGCAAGTCGCATTGCGGCGCTTCGTCTCGCCGGCCAATGCCACCAGTTGCCGCGCTTCCTCCACGGAAACGCCCAGCGGTTTTTCACAGATCACGTGCTTGCCGGCCTGGAGCGCATCGCGAACCATGGGGAAATGGAGTGGGTTGGGCGTGCACACGTGGACCGCATCCACGGCGGGATCGTCCAGGATCTTGCGATAGTCCGAATCGGTCTTCTCCACATGAAATTCGTCGCCCAGCCGGCGGGCCTTCTCCGCCTGGCTCTCGCCGATGGCATACACCTGTACATAGCCCAGGCGGCGAATGCCTTCCAGATGGACGCGGCCTACAAAACCCGTGCCGAATACCGCGCTTTTGAATCGATGCATGATGGCTTTTAATCTAACGCAATTGGCTGCTACATTGGTATTACCGCAATGGTGCTGAGGATCCGGTTCGGCAGAGGGCCCAATATCGGTGTGAAGCGCCGCAAGAACCGGAGAATTGCGTTGGCCATCGCGTCGCTGCTCACGCCGGCGGCTTTCGCGGCTTCGGTGCTGGCGCTCTGGCGCCTCGCCGCCGATATGAGTTGGACCGGCAGTTTCGCCATTTCGAGCGGTATTTTTTCGCATTGGCAGGTTTGGATCGGGGTTGCCGCGGTGTTGCAATTGCTAGCGCACACGCTGAATAAGTACGGGAAAAGCGGCGATTCCCGTTTGCATCCGCAAGGCCAAAAGTCCATCTGATATTCTTAACCGTAGAGACCCTTAATGGCTCGTTACACCCGCTATTCGCTGAATCGAAGATCTTTCTTTCACGACTACTTCCCGCCCGGCGTGAAGTGGCTGCTCCTCAGCAATACCGCGATCTTCGTGCTGCTGTTCTTGGCGGGCGGCGCTGTTCAGCATCAAGTGACCGTGCTGTTCGCACTCTGGGCGGAAGCCGCGGTGAAAAACCTGTTTGTCTGGCAGATCTTCACCTACATGTTTCTGCACGGCGGCATCTGGCACATCCTGTTCAACATGCTGACGCTCTGGATGTTCGGCACGCCGCTGGAGCGCGATTGGGGCACGCGCCGCTTCCTGAAGTATTACTTCTACTGCGGCATGGCGGCGGGGGTTTGCGTCTTAGTGGTGAACATGCTGGTGGGCGATTGGAGCACGCCTACGGTGGGATCTTCGGGCGCGATCTTCGGCCTGCTGGTAGCGTTCGGCGTGCTGTACCCCAACCAGACGGTGCTGATGAACTTCCTGTTTCCGATCAAAGCCAAGTACATGGTGATGATTTATGCCGCCATCGAGTTGCTTTTGACGTTCGGTCCCAATACCGGCGTCAGCACCATCGCGCACCTGGGCGGCATGGCATTCGGATACGTCTACTTAAAGGGGCGGCTGCCGCGTTTCAGCTTGCCCGACGTGGGTGGAGCGTATCATCAATGGAAACTGCAGCGCGCCAAGAAAAAGTTCCAGGTTTACATGAAGAAGCACGGCCGCGGTCCGTGGGTGAACTGAGCGGATCGATCGCGGCGCGGGCGCACCCGTAACGGCGCGGCCGGATGCCGCGTCATTTGCTATAGTTACGTCAGAAGTAAGCCTATGCGACCCTTGCCAACATTATTGTGCGCCTGCGCACTCCTCGTGCCAGGCGGCTTTATTCTCGCCCAGGAACAGGGCCCCGCCAAAGACCCCGGCCAGACGGTTGCGAAGCCCAAGAAGCCAGCGGACGCGGACTCGGGCAACCAGCCGGCTGCCGAAGAGCTGCCCAAGATCCCCTCGCAGTACAAACGCGATAAGGACGCGGGCAATGTCCCCAGTTTCAAAAGCGACGTCGAAATCGTGACCCTGGATGTCGCGGTGATCGATAGGAACGGCCAGTTCATTCCGGGCATTCCGCCGGGTAACTTCCGCGTGCTCGAGGACAACGTTCCCCAGCAGGTTCGCAAAGTCGATCTCTCTCCGGCGCCCATGACGATTGCCATGGTGATTGAGTTCAGCAACCACTATCAGCAGTTGTATACCAACGCCTGGTTCGAGACGCTGCAACTCTCGTGGGGTTTTGCCAGCACGCTGAAAGCGGACGATTACTGCGCCATCATCGCGTTCGATATGAAGCCCGAGATTCTGACGGACTTCACCACGGACAAGATGAAGATCAAGGAAGCGCTGAGCCGCATGCAGATCCCGGCCTGGCGCGAGGCGAACATGTTCGATGCTGTGGTGGATACCGCCGAGCGTATGTCCGGCATCGAGGGACGCAAAGCCATTCTACTCATCACCACGGGTGTAGATACCTTCAGCAAGCTCACCTATGGCGAAGCGCGCAAGCGGCTCCAGGAAGCCGGCGTGCCGATCTATTCGATCTCGCTGCTGGGCATGGAGCGGGCCATGATGGGCGATTCGATTGGACTGCTGCAAGCCGACAACGAGCTGAACACGTTCGCGCGTGAGACCGGAGGCCGCGTGTTTGCCCCGCGATTCCAGGGCGAGTACCCCGGAATCTTCCAGGCCATTCACCAGGCGCTGGCCAACCAGTATGTGATCACCTACAGTCCCAGCAACAAGACCCACGACGGTTCGTTCCGCAAGCTGAAAGTCGAATTGGTGGACCAAGAGGGCAAGCCGCTGCCGATGAAAGATCAAAAAGGCAAGCCGGTGAAGTACACCATCGTCGCCAAGTCGGGTTACAAAGCGCCGCGCGAAGTGGAGTGACCCGGCGGTCACTTTGCTGCCAGATGCAGCGTGAGCGGCGGGTTCTGACCTTCTACGATGTATAGGGGCGGGAAGTCGCCTTCGTGCGCTTGTAGATAATCGGGGTCGTTCAGCGAGGCTTGCTGGCTCTGATCGAGAACATAGGCGTGGAATGTGCCGCCCGATCGCGCCGTGAGTCGGAACTCACCGTCGCTATCCGTCAAAGCGGTCGTCAACCAGCTATAAACCGTGGGATGGGTTGGCACGAGTGCGACCACGGTTCCCGAGACAGGTTTGCCGCCTGCGTCCAGCACCTCCCCGCTTAGCATGTACATGCGAGTGCTCAGTGTAATCTTCAACGGACCGGGAGGTGTGCCATCTATATCGAATCCGCTGCCCAGCACTTCCTTCTCGCCCAGACGCGCCGAGACCGGGTAAACCGTGGCGAACGGGGCGGGGACCGTTCGACCGGCTAAGTCCGGCATCATCCCCTGGATGGTGTAGTGTCCGGGAAGAAGACCATTCATAGTCAAACTACCGCGCTCATCGGAACGGAAGGTCAGGCCTGGGCCTAAGGTGGTGAGAAGATAGAACAGCATCGGATGTAAAGTGCCGCCGTTCTCTAAAGTCACGGTCCCTTCGATGTCCACGGGGTTTACTTCGCGCATGGTGAGAACCATGTTGCGCACGTCGGCGTTGCCAACCTGTAACTGCTGGTCGACCATGAAATCGCCGGCTTGTGGGGGGAAGTTGCCGGATTGCGCTTGGAGCGTGTACGTTCCGGGCGTCACGTGCGGGATCCGGAACGTCCCGTCAGGCCCTGCGGCGAAGGAGGAAAAGGCGGACGTTGCAAACTCGCCGGTTTGTAGCGAAACCAGCGGCGGCCGCTGGGAGATGGCGCCGCCCGCGGGCATGGCGATGCGGCCCTCCACGGTGACGCCTTCGTGCTTCGTCAGGCGCAGATTCACGTCGCCGCGCTGTTCGCCCGCTTTCAGCTCAATCCAGCTTTCGTCGGCTGGCTCCAGCACTCCGGGGAGATACTCGGTTACATAGCGGCGGTCCCAATTCGCCGCTTCGCCGGGGGTTGCTCGAATACAATAGCGCCCAGCCGGCAGGTTCGAGATGCGGTATTCGCCAAGGTCGTTGGACTGCGGGCCAGGACCGGAGGGAAGCGGCACAGGCTGCAATTTGCGTTCGCCCTTGACCATCTGGTAACGCAACGCGGTCACCTGCGCTCTCTCCACCGGAAAACCGTCTTCATCCACCACCTTGCCTGCGATCGCAGCCGCCGGTGTAAGTTCGATCCGCACGCCTGACAACGTCTCGCCCGGTCCAACCGTGAAAGCCGGCTGGAGACGCAGATAACCCGCCCGCGTGATCTGAATGGCGGACCGGACGCCGGCCGCCTGGATGGGTAGGCTGAAGTGCCCGCTCGCATCCGTTCGCGAGATGCCTGGCTGGTATCGCTGCTCCGCCACCACCGCGCCAGCCACCGGCGCGCCGGTCAGGGCATCGAACACGTCGCCTTCGAGCGTCTGCGCCGCAAGAGCCGCGGCGGTGAGTAGCAAGAGGATAGCGGATTTCATTGGGCTCTCCCTGGATTCTGGCATCCCACCGCGATGCGCAGCGGTTCGTCGCCGGTGGAAGGCGCATAGAAGCCATCCTTCTGCACATCGCGCGCGCCTTGCTGAATCGACAGACTAGGTACCGCCAGTGCCCCGTGCGCAATTTCCTGGTAAAGGGCGATGACATACCGGCCAGTGGGAAGGCTGTGGAGCACGAACCGGCCGGCGGCATCGCTGGTTGTTTCGGAGCGCACTCCAATGCTCCCTCTGATCGGAACCGCGGTGATGTGCAACGGCGCCGGCGTGCAGCCTTGGCTGAAAGTCACCGTTCCGGCGAGATCGCCGAGCGGCAGCAGTTCGAGATCGAGATCGTCTATATCGCTTTCCCCGATTTCGACCGGCCGTATCAACCCGAGAACCTCTTTATGGCTGGCTCCAAATGGGTCGGCCGATGTGCTCGAGACGGCCGTTAGCAGGTACTTGCCCGGAAGCACGTCGTTCAGCCGGTAATCGTCGTGGCCATTTGCCAGCGGGCCGTTGGGATTGAAGAGAGGGGTTTTGTCCGGCACAAGCGTGACGTGGGTATAGACCCGCGATCCGGTGGAAGCTTCGAAGCCCGGCGGCTCGATCAATCGGCCCGCCACATGAACGCCGGTTTTCCTCACGATCTGGATGTCGGCGCGCCCCTGCTCGCCGGGGCCGAGCGTCAAAGGTTTGGCCGGGCTGAGATCGGTTGCTCCGCCGTAGTACGTCATACGATAGTTGCTGTCCCACGTCGCGATCCCGCCGGGCTTGTTGGCAACCACATAGTAAGTGCCCGCGTCGAGGTTACCCCAACGATACTCGCCCCGGTCGTCTGTGCGGGTTTGCATCGAGTAAGTGAGACCTGGGTGCGACAGGCGCGATTGCGGGTCTTTGAGGATGAGTTCCATCTGCGTGTCGGCGAGCGGAACCCCGAATGGATCGGTGACATTTCCCGAAATAGCGGCGGCGGGGAGCAGCGGAAGCGTGGCCTTCGCATGCTGTGTCCCATCGGCGTCGGTTGACTTCGAGACGGTCGCGGCCGGCGCCGCATTTGGAGAAGTCCCGATGCTGACGCCGCGGTTACCCGCCGGCCGTGGACGACTCAGGTCCACTTGCACGATTGCCTTGAAAAAGCCTGGGCTGTCGGCGGTCAGCGAATACCCGCCCGGTTCCAGATTGGCGAACCGGAAATGGCCGTTGACGTCAGACCGAACATAGATCGGCTCGGCTTGGTAACGATCGAGTTTGAGGCGAGCGCCGGCAATCGGCGCGCCGGTGGTGGAGTTGATGACGTCGCCTTCCAGATCGGCTGATGGTGGAGCTTGTGCGCGAATGGCAGGCAACGTGAGGAGCAAGAGAACCGGGAACCCAATGAGCCGGACGTTCATCCAGGCCTCCGTATCCAAATAGAATTTGAGATCTGTCTGTCTGTAATTCTAATTAAAAATGGAATTCAACACCATCGCCAGCCGCGCGCCGGCTCTCGAAATCTGCTGTTCGATCAGCGCATCGGCCCGCCGTTCGTAATCCGCGCGAATCACCAGCACTCCGCCTTCGGGCGCCTTGGGCAGCCGGGCGTAAACCACTTTGCGCGCCATTCTGTGAGACTGCTCGGCCCAATCCCGCACGGTGCCTTTGGCGTATTTCTTTTTGTGGCTCGAGGATTCAGCCGAGAGACGCGCGAACAGTTCATCCTCTTTGCCCATGCGGTTCAATAGCCCGCTGTCCCACAAACCGTGCAGGTTGCCGGGGTGGTCCATGAACTGGATTTTCACGGTATTGCCGCCTTTGTCGTTGTTGTCCGAGCAGTGCAGGGGCTGGTGCATATCGCCCACGAAGTGGATCAGGAACATCAGGGCTTCGCGGCGCTTCTCGGGAGCCGTGGCGGGGTCTTTCAACGTCACTTGCAACTCTTCGATTTTGGCGATGACGCAATCTCCCTTGGGGCAATCGCGCGCCATATCGAGATGCGGTTTATCGATCGGTATATCGATGTAGTGCCATGGGCCGGTTTCCGGGCGCGAGCGGCGGATTTCATCGGCCCAACTGGATACGGAAGCCATCGTGCTCGCCGGGCCCAGAATCTCCACGACGCGGGCTTTCGCGGCCGGCGTGAGCTGCGCTTCGGCAATGCGGGCCACCAGGTTATGCCCTTCAGGGCCCCACCCGAACAGGGGTGTCGCGCAGAGTAAAGCTACGGCGAACGGATTTCGCATGAGCCTCAGAGTAGCATTTGGCGCGTGGGCTGCTGGACCAGGCGCGAGACGGCGCTGTTGGTCTGATCGTCCTGATCGTCGTCGTTCTCTTCGTTGACGTGCACGTAGTAGCTAGCCAGCGCGCAGCCCACCAGGAGCAGCAGAGTGAGGCCGAGCCATCGCAGCGTCTTTATGTTCCAGGCGCTCTCACCGGCCACCGCCGCCGCCGTGGCTTTCACCGCCGTAAATGCGGCGCCGGCACCGAGGCCCAGCTTGATGTACCAGGGCATCAAGTCCAGGTGGCTCTGGCCGCCCACTTCGCTCCACAAGAGAAAAATAGCGATCAGGGCGAGCAGGAATTGCGCAGTGTATGCAAGGCGGAAAATGTGCATCCCGGTCAAGCCGAATCTTCATCTTACGTTATCCTGGAGGCGGGTGGACGGTGCGGGGCAGGGCAGTCCGCGTCACAAATAATGGCACTACTCGAAAGCTGCACGGGGCTGACGAAAAGCTTCGGATCGCGCGCGCTGTTCACCGGCATCTCGCTCGGTATCTCGGAAGGCGAGCGGCTGGGATTGATCGGCGCCAACGGCTCGGGCAAATCCACGCTGCTCAGAATTCTCTCCGGACGCCTCGAGGCCGATTCCGGCTCCATCTCCATGCGGCGCAATACGCGCATCGGCTATGTGGCGCAAGAAGCGGCGTTCGAGCCGGGGCACACGGTGGCCGAGGTAATCGGCGAAGCCATCTCCGGGGAACGGCTGGATGCGATCGAACGCGCGGCCCGCATCCATCAGACGCTCGGCCGGGCCGGCTTCACCGGCGGCGAGCTCCGCACCGAATCGCTCTCCGGAGGGTGGCGCCGGCGCCTCGCCATCGCCCGCGAACTGGCGCTCTCGCCCGACCTGCTGTTTCTGGATGAGCCGACCAACCACCTGGACCTGGAAGGCATCCTGTGGCTCGAAAAGTTGCTGGCCACGGCGCCCTTCGCCAGTGTGGTGGTGAGTCACGACCGCTATTTTCTGGATAACGTGGTGAACGATATGGCGGAGCTCGGCCGCATCTACCCCGACGGCGTGTTCCGCGTGGAAGGCAGCTACAGCCACTTTCTGGAAAAGAAGGAAGAGTTTCTGCTGGCGCAATCCAGCCGGCAGGAGTCGCTCGCCAACAAGGTGCGCCGCGAAGTGGAGTGGCTGCGGCGCGGGCCTAAAGCGCGCACCGGCAAATCGCGCGCCCGCATCGACGCCGCCGGCCGCTTGATACGGGAGCTGACCGATTTGGAGTCTCGCGGCGTCAAGGGCACGGCGCAGATCGATTTCACCGCCACCGATCGGCGCACCAAACGCCTGGTGACTGTGGAAGACCTCGAAAAGACCATGGGTGGCCGCATGCTCTTTCGCGGCTTGAGCTTCACCCTTGCGCCGGGAACGCGCCTGGGACTGGTGGGGCTGAACGGCACCGGCAAGACCACGCTGCTGCGCATCCTGGCCGGCGAACTCGAAGCGGATGCGGGCAGGGTGGAGCGCGCGGCGGTGCTGCGCACGGTCTACTTCGACCAGGCCCGCGAGCGGCTCGATGCGTCGCAAACTCTCGGTGCCGGGCTGGGCGCGCACGGAGACACGGTGATGTTCCGCGACCGTCCCATCCACGTGGCTGGCTGGGCCAAACGGTTTCTCTTCGATGCCGGGCAGCTCGACCGGCCGATCGCGAGCCTTTCCGGAGGCGAGCAGGCGCGCGTGCTGATTGCGCGGCTGATGCTCCAGCCCGCTGACGTGCTGCTGCTCGACGAGCCGACCAACGATCTGGACATTCCTACGCTCGAAGTGCTGGAGGACAGCCTCGCCGATTTTCCGGGAGCGGTGGTCCTGGTAACGCATGACCGCTACCTGCTCGACCGGGTCTCGACCGCCGTGCTGGGACTCGACGGCCGCGGCGGCGTCGGGCTCTATGCCGACTATTGGCAATGGGAGCAGGCCAAGTTGGCGGCGCCGGTTCTCAAGGCCGAGAAGACTGCCGTGGAATCCACGGCCAAACCCTCCCTGACCGGAAAGAAGAAGCTATCGTATCTGGACGCGCGCGAGTGGGAGCAAATGGAGGCCCGCATTCTGGAAGCCGAGGGCACGCTGGAAGCGATTCGCGCCGAAATGCAATCGCCGGAGGTGGTCTCCGACGGTCCGCGCCTGGAGGATTGCTACCGGCGGATGCAGGCGGCCGAAGCACAGGTAGAGGCGCTCTACGCGCGCTGGGCGGAACTGGAAGCCAAGCAGGGGTGAGGGCGGATCGCCGTTACTGCGATCTTGGTCTGAGACATCACTCAATTCATCGCCACCACCTCAAACGGAACGGCCGGCAACGTTCCCAGCGGCTGCCTGCGATTGGCGTTCGGCTTAGGGTTGGCGGCGTTCGCCGGTGGCTCGCGGAAAGCGTCCAACACCAGGTTCCCCTGCAAACCCGGCTTGACCTTCTTGGCATCGGCCGCGAGCACGATCGCGATGCCTTCAATGCGCGTGACTTCTCGCACGGCGATACCCTCCAGCGGATCGTTGAGGGTAACTCGCACTTGATTGGCAAGCTGCGCTCCAGGCACTACCACGCGGACCGGGACGGTTTTGCCCACCGGAAGTCTGACCGTTTTCTCGGATGCCAGCGACCACGGTTTTCCCCAACGAATCGCGCTGATACGAGGTTGCGCCCGCCAGCTCATTTGCCGTGATCACATTTCCGTTCGAGTCGTTAGTATACTGCCGGGCAACCGGATCGGTCACGTCCCGTCTGTCCCCGGTCCCCCGGTCCCGTCCCCGGTCCCCCGGTCCCCCGTCCCCCGGATTAGTCGTTTCGCCTCTCCAGGTATCTACCCATGACGCGACGAAGCAGGCGGATCGCGTGGAACAGCAACAGAATTGCTACCCCAAACGTGCAAAAGAAACAAACTCCTAACCACGCCATGGCGAAACCCTGAGGGGCATAAGCCCTGTCAAGATCAGGACGCATTTGTCTAATGCATTCCGCGACAAAAATAGGTCCCCATCCCAACGCGAGCAGGGTCAAGACTGTCCACGGGCTACATATAATCTTCTTCATTCGCGCACGCTATAGATAGTAAATGATTTGGGACGTCACAACAGGAACGGGCGGCAGGGTCCAATACAGTATCATGGATAATGGGCCGAAGATCGCAGGAGGCGTGACCGGGATGTTCAGTGGCGCGACGCCAAAAACGGATCCCGCGCCAATCTGACAGCCAGATTGGCCGAACTCGATCTGATCGAAGTATGTGGCGAAGATGCAACTAGCGTCGTGCCCACAGCTCCCCGTCGGGTAGAAATTCTGGCTGGACGGCTGGGAGCCACCTAGCAGCTGTAGGGCGATGTCCACAAAGTCTGCGGAACCATCGAACACCTGGATGTAGGTGCCGGGATTTCCAGTTTGGAGGCTCTGGGTAGGGGATGATCCCGGAGCGACATAAGTGATGCTTTCGATTCGGCTCTTGACGTCTGCATTCAGATAACCCCAGGCTGTCGTAAAAGAAGCAGCTCCTCCACTGAACGCAATTATGTCGATGGGGCCCGGGTTCTGTGCGGCTAACGCGATCGCCTCTAGAGCCGTTAACGTTGCGCCCGTTGGAATCCCAACCCCTTGTGCCATCACGTTGGCCAAGTCGGGAGGGAGAGTGCCGCCCGCGTAGCCAAAGGCAGAAATAGCACCAATCTCCTCAGCAACGTCCTGTTGCGATTCTGTTCCTGGAGTGTAAGGAGTCTGGGTGATCCCGCCCAGCATCACCGTACAAAGACCCTCTGGGTCGTGATTGTTGACCGGGTCGTCGAGTACGTAAGTGTAGCGGTTCAGCGACGTGGGATTCTTCAGTTCGCCCGCGTTGCCTGGATCCGGTGTCCAGAACCTCCCATAATTGGCCTTGTAGTAGCGCTGATCCGCGTAATCCACGCCGCCGCCGGTCTCATCCCGCCAGTAGCCAGC
>Ga0326728_10000989_pt1 | contig 103933 bp, 85 predicted proteins | sample MB3enrmetagenome_FD_207602 | JGI IMG/M metagenome (GOLD analysis project Ga0326728, IMG submission 207602) | Lab enriched peat soil microbial communities from McLean, Ithaca, NY, United States - MB31MN | ecosystem: Environmental > Terrestrial > Soil > Wetlands > Peat | place: USA: New York... | reverse complement strand
CTCCGCTCCATTCCACAACGATCTCCAACTGGCCGCTCCGCAGTTGGAGCTTACACGCACCCGCGCCCATTTTCATCCTCGGTGGTGAGCCGAAGGATCATGGCGACTCGGTAACATCCTGCAAACCTGGGACATCCCGCCGCGTTCCCCAGTTCTAGCGACCCGCCGTTCGAACCACGGCATCGAACGCCGGCTTGGTCTGGCCGTTGCGGTCGAACAACAGTGGATAGTTGGTTCTCCCTTTCACGGGCCAGTTGTTGAGCCAGGAGTCCCCATCCGTGACACCCCAGAAAGTCACCCGCGTGACGACATCCCGATGCTTGAGGAACACCGCGAACAGGCTGGCGTAGCGCTTCGCCAGTCTCTCCTGCACGGCGTCGGGCAGACCGCTGGCGTACGGGTCCAGCGCCGCACGCGCCTCGACGCTGAGCGTAACGTCCGCAGTCTGCTTTCGCGTGGCCGGGGGCAGCACATTGATATCCAGCTCCGAGATCGCCACCTTCACGCCCAGCGTGGCGAAGGCAGTCAGGGTGGCATCCTCCGCCTCGACGGAAGGCCATCCGAGGTGGTCGTGCCCCTGCAGCCCGATGGCCGTGACCGGTACGCCTTGCGCGCGGAGTCCGCGGATCAACTCGATCGCTCCGTTGCGCTTTGGCTCGTTCTCCAGCGAGTAGTCGTTGTAAGTCAATACGGCCTCGGGATCGGCCTCGTGCGCGAACTGAAATGCCTTGGCGATGTAGTCCGGGCCGATGATCTTCAGCCACGGCGACTGGCGCAGCGTGCCGTCCTCGTCGAGCGCTTCGTTCACCACATCCCAGCTCCCGATGCGGCCCTTGTAACGGCCCACCACGGTGTGGATGTGATCGCGCATTCGGTTCAGCAGCGTGTCGCGGTCCACGAAGTTGCCTTTGTCGTCGCGAAAGACCCACGGCGGCGTCTGATTGTGCCACACCAGCGTGTGGCCGACGATGAACATGTGGTTCTTCTCGCCGAAGGCCACGTAGCGATCCGCGGGTTCGAAATCGTAGCGGTCCGGCGTAGGGTGTATCCGCTCCCACTTCAGGACGATCTCCGGAGTGATCGAGTCGAATTGCGCTTTGACCAGCGCGGCGGCGCGAGCGTCTTCCTCAGTGAACGTGGCCGCATTGAGCGCCGCGCCAATCAGAAACGCGCCTTTGAATGCGTCCTTCAAAGTGGCCGGCGCCGACGCCTGTGCCGCCAGCACCGCCATCACCAGCAGGAAACCAGTCTTCATACCGCGAACCTCCTTCGCCGATCGGCCAGTTCTTCCGAGATCGTCTGATTCTTCACCCGCGTAATTCCGTAGAACAGCAGGCAGACCGCCGTGGCAAAGAACGCCAGCCCTGAGTAGACGCTGGCCGTCAACAGGATGCCGTGGAGCGACCGCGCCGTCTGTACCGCGTTCGCTACGTAACCGTAGTAGTCGAACAGCCAGCCCGCGATCGCGCCACCCAGCGCCAGGCCGGCCCACAGTGCAAACACGACCGCCGCTGTCACCGTGCCCGTCGCGCGGCGTCCGGTCTTCCACTCCCCGTAATCGGCCACGTCGGCAATCATCGACCACAGCAGAGGGCAGGACCATCCGAACGCAAACTGGCGGAGCACTTCGAGAACAAAGATAGGCACAGTCGCGTTTGCCGGCACAAGTATCAGGGCTGAATTGAAAATGCCTCCCAGCACCATGCTCAGGATGAACAGGTTGCGTTTGCCCATCCGCCTGGACAGCTTCGTGGAAACGGCGACACCAACCAGCAGCGACGCGAGCCCAAATCCGTTGAACCAACTGAACAGAGCGGTGTTCCCCGCGTTGTACTTGAAAAACGGCAGCATCACCCCGCTGCGCATGGCGATCGCCGCAAAGTAGCACAAGGTTGTAAGGAACAGCGCAACCCACGGCCCGTTCCTGACTAGGTTCACCAGGTCCTGCGACAGCGAGCTCCGCTGTTGCGGGTCCGGCTGAATCCTTTCTTTGGTGGTGGCGAACGTGATCAGAAACATCACCACACACAGCGCGGAAAACAGACCCATGGTCCACTGGTAGCCCTTCGCGCTGTCGCCGTGGCCGAAGAAGATCACCATGGGCACGGCCAGGCTCTGCACGATGAATCCCACGGAGTTGGCGAAGATCTGGCGCCACGAGGCGATGCTGGTGCGCTCGTCCGGGTCGCCGGTAATCACGCCCATCAGCGAAGCGTAGGGCACGTTGTTCACCGTGTAAATCAGGCGCAGCAGGAGGTAGGTGGTGTAGGCGTAAATCACTTTGCTGCCCGGGCTCAGGTGCGGCGTGGTGAACGTGAGCACGCTGATGATGCCGAAGGGAAGCGCCGTCCACAGCAGCCACGGACGGAACTTGCCCCAGCGCGTGCTGGTGCGATCGGCGATGACGCCCATCACCGGGTTGAAGCAGGCCGCGACCAGGCCCACCACCCCAAACAACGTTCCCGCCTGGGCCGCGGTCAGCCCGAACGTATCGGTGTAAAAACTGAGCTGCAGCGCCAGCAGGGTCTGGAAGATAAAATTCGCGGCGGCATCGCCTAGGCTGTAGCCGATCTTCTCTTTGATGGAAATCCTTTGCACGGTATTAGTCATGAGTCAGACCACTCGCAAAACAACTTTCTGTAAGTCACGGTCGCGCGAAGAAGTGCCTACCATAACCTCGAAGTCGCCGCGTTCCACGACATACTTCATGTTCACGTCGTAGAACGCGAGCGAGTCCGGCGCGATCTCGAACTCAACGGTACTGGTCTCCCCCGGCTGAAGGCTGACCTTGCGGAATCCCTTCAGCTCCTTGACGGGCCGGGTTACCGAGCTCACCACGTCGCGGATGTACATCTGCACCACTTCCGTACCCTCGCGCGCGCCGGTGTTAGTCACATCCGCAAGAACGCGCGTGGAACCGTCCCGGCCGATCTTCTTCTTCGCCAGCCGGACGTTCGCGACGGCGAACGTCGTGTAACTCAGGCCGTAGCCGAACGCGTAGAGCGGCGATGCGTCGTCGAACAGATAACCGCGGCGCGCCGACGGCTTGTGATTGTAGAACGCGGGCAGGTGGCCGGCCGAACGCGGAATGCTGATGGGCAGTTTGCCGCCGGGATTCCAATCGCCGAACAGAACATCGGCGACGGCCCGGCCAGTCTCCTGGCCCAGATACCAGCATTCGAAGATCACCGGAACGTTCCGGCTGACGTAGTTGATGGAGAGCGGCCGGCCATTAAAGAGGAAAACCACCACGGGCTTACCCAGCGCGAGCATCGCCTTCACCAGCTCGTCCTGCCTTCCGATGAGGTCCAGGCTGGTGCGGTCGCCCATGTGATTCAGTCCCCACGCCTCGCGCGAAGTCTGCTCGTTGCCGCCGATGGCCAGCACGATCACATCCGCCTTTCTCGCGACTTTGACGGCCTCCGCGATCTGCCTGCGATCTTCGTCCGGATCGCTGGCCACCACCTCGTCCTGGTTCCACGAGCCGCCAAGCGTGATCTTGCAGCCCTCGCTGTAGAGCACTTTCACACGGCTGCCCACCTTCTCCCGGATTCCGTCGAGCACGGTGACGTTGTGCTTCGGCACGCCGCTGTAGCCGCCCAGCAGACTGCGATGCGCGTTCGGCCCGATCACCGCGATGCAGCGAATCCCATCCAGGTTCAGCGGGGCCAGATTGTTCTCGTTCTTCAGCAGCGTGATGGTTTCGCGGGCAGCCAGCAGCGCCAGCTCGCGATGAGCGTCGCAGCCCACCACGCGCTCGGCTTCGTCCGGGTCGGCGTAGGGATCGTCGAAAAGCCCCAGCTTGAGTTTCCAGAAGAGCATCGGCGCCACCAGCTCGTCGAGCTGCGATTCCTTCAAGACGCCCTTGCGAACCAGTTCCACCAGGTGCAGATAGCAGTCCGGGTCGGGCAATTCGATGTTGATGCCGGCCTCCACTGCCAGCGCGCACGACTCCTTCTTGTCCTTCGCCACGAAGTGGCCGTGGGTGTCGGGACGGTAGCCCAATTCCCAGATCGCATAGTAGTCCGACACCACGAAGCCCTTGAACCCCCACTCCTTGCGCAGCATGTCGTGCATCAGCCACTTGTTGGCGTGAGAGGGCACCCCATCCAGTTCGTTGTAGGAAGCCATGACGCTGATGGCGCCGCCTTTGTCGAGCGCTTCCCGGAAGGTGTAGAAGAACGTCTCCCGCAGCACGCGCAGGGAGACGTTCGCCGGCGCGCAGTTCATGCCCGATTCCGGCTGGCCGTGCCCGGCGAAATGCTTCAGCGTGGCGATCACGCGCCTTTTGTCGCGGAACGTGGCGTCGCCCTGGAAGCCGCGCACCGCCGCGATGCCCATCCGCGAAACCAGGTACGGATCTTCGCCGTAGGTCTCCTCCACGCGGCCCCAGCGCGGGTCCCTCGCCACATCCACCACCGGCGTCAGCGCCTGGTGCGTCCCCCGCGATCGCGCCTCGGCGGCGGTCATGGTGAAGAGCGATTCCACCAGATCGGGATCGAACGTCGCGGCCAGGCCGATGGGCTGCGGGAAGCTGGTGCCGCCCGGGGCCGCATGGCCATGCAGACACTCTTCGTGAAAAACCACCGGAATGCCCAGACGGCTGTTCTCCAGGAAGAACTTCTGAATGGCGTTGGTGAGTTCCGCCATACCGCGCGCGTCTTTGCCGCCCCCCGCGTCGCTGGGCCGGCCCACCTGACCGAGTCCATGTCCGCTCTTGAAAGCGGATGTGGCCTTCTTCAGATCGAAGTTCCCGTCGGCATCCAGCAGCGTTTTGGCCTTGGTCTGCCACACGCACAGCATCTGCGCCGCTTTCTCTTCCAGCGTCATCCGGGACAAAAGGTCCTTTACCCGCTTCGCTGCGGGCACCGCGGAGTTCTTGTAAGCCGGTACGCTCGCTCGTCTGGCGAAGGACTGCTTCTTCATGGAGTCTTTCCTCTGCATCGATAGTATCGGAATGCGGAATCCGGTTCGGGCGTGAACGCCGCCCACAGGTGGTTCACACGATATCGTTGCGGCCTCGAACTAAAACGGATTGTAGCCGAAACCCGGGAGTGAATCCACCTGGGCCCTGCCGGTCGACCGCTGCCATGATGTGGGGCGGACTCTCAGTCCGCGCGGAGCTCGCAGCTCCGCATTGGCGGGGCTGTTGGAAGCATCCGGTCGCCGCGTGTCCTGGCGATCAGAACCGGCGGACCGCGCCGCTGTAGAAGAAGCGACCGAGCCCGACGGTGAAGATCAGACACCCGTACAAGGAGTGCTCGAACGCCGACACGAACAGCGAGCCGGTCTGCAAATAGCGGGCGGCGAACAGCAGCCCGGCCAGCGCCGACAACCCCACCGCCCAGCCATTCCGAAAAACCACATGCAGGAAACCGAACGCCACCGCACTGGCGATCACCGTGCCCACACCGCCGCCGGACATGCCCCCGAAGAGGCCGCCGTACCGGTGGAACAGAAACGCGCGGTACACAATGCTCTGCGGATAGACCGAAAGAACCGGGTACAACAGCAGGATGGCCACCCACAACACCGGATTCGTTCGCGGAAGGCTCAGGAACAGCACCGGAGCAAAGCGGTGAACAGCCAGCATCAGAACCACCGCGGCTACGGCAAAAGGCAGCAGGATACTGGTCAGGCAGGCGGGCAACGCCGCCGCATTCCAGAGTTGACGGCGGTCCACCGACGGATCCCTCAGCAGGACAATCCAACAAAAGCCGGCGAACAGCCACAGCGCCGGAAGCGCCGGCAAACGGTGCCGCGCGAACGCGAACAACGCCGGCAGGCCGAAGAACAGGACGGCGAATTCAACGGCGCGCATGGTCTCCCGCCAGACTCCGCTCCCTCACGGCCGGAGCCCGGCAAAACCCGCAAAACACGGGCTGCGTTTCCGAGCCGCGGGCGTCAGCAAGGGGTTCCCGGACTCTCTCATTTCGGATTCGCCGCCTGCCGCGGCCGGGCGAACACGGCATCGTCGATGGGCACGTTCGGCGTGATCTCGGTGAACTTCTCCACCCAGCTTACCGAGGCGCTCGATTCGCTGATGGTGAAAGGCACCAGCACCCCGGCCACCGGCCGGTAGTCGCTCGGCACCAGAACGATGGTGGACTTGCCGCCGCTGTCCAGCGGCTGCTCCATATCGAAGCGGGTGATCAGCCCCGAGCTCACGTCGAAGTACATGCGGTAGGTCCAGGGATCGAGCGTCGTCTCCAGCACCCAGACGTCCTTGCCGTCCAGCGTCTGCCGTTCCTTCAACGCCAGCCCGGGGTAGACGTCCTTCATGCGGATGGCCCGGTCGAAGACGGCGGTTCGGCGGAGGTCGGCCAGTTCGGCGCCCGATATGGCGCGCAGGCCGCCCTGCAGATCCTCGGTCCAGCCCAGCGTTCCGTCAAATCCCTGGCGCAGGGTGCCGAGGCCGGGAAGTTCGCAGACCATCAGCAGTTTGTTCGGATACATCAGCCAGGACTGAACCGTGCCCTCGATCCCCGCGCTGGCGATGCTCAAGGTGCCTTTCCCAACGCGTGAGGTGAGCCTCTGAATCGCCGCTTTGCCGCCCAGCGCCCGGATGTAGTGGTTCAGAATGTCATCCACCGACGGCGCCGCCGTCTGCGCCACCGCGGAAGCCGCGGCCAGCAGAAGCAGTGAACTGGCGGCGCCGGAAAGGCGGCAGGTCATTATTTGGCTGGCGTGTCCGGTTTGGCTGGCGTGTCCGGTTTGGCCGGCGTGTCCGGTTTGGCTGGCGTGGCTGGCGTGGCCGGCGTGTCCGGGGCCTTAGGCGCCGCTTCGGCCGGCTTGGACGTATCGCCGGCCGGTTTGGCGAACTTCGCGTCGTCAATGGGATCGTTGTGCTTCACTTCGGCCAGCTTCATGTTCCAACTGAGCTGCGGGCTGGACTGGGTGATGGTGAAAGGCTCCTGCACCCCGTCCACCGGCTTGTAGTCTTCGAAATACGTGACCGCGGTGCCCTTGCCATCCGGCGTCTTCACTTCCGCGTCCAGGCGGACGAGCAGGCCCGTTGCGGCGTCGAAGTACAGGCGGTGTTTCATGTCGCTGATGGTGGCTTCGAGCACCCACGCGTCGTGCCCGTTCACTTTGTCGGTGCCTTTCACCGCGAGGCCGGGGTACAGATCCTTCAGCCGGAGCGGGGCGTTCCAGGCCGAGCCGCGGCGGATATCGGCGAGCTCGTCGCCCGCCAGATCGCGCAGCCCGCCCTGGGGATCGTCGGACCAGCCGGCGGCGCCATCATAACCGCGCCGCACCGTGCCGTAGCCGGCGATTTCGATGGTCATAACAGATTTGTCGCCGGTTTTCGCGCACAGCTCCACGGGTCCGGATGCGCCGAAGTCGGGGACCTCAAATGTGCCCTTCTCGGTGGTGGTGTTGAACTTCTCAAGAGCGGTCTTGCCACCGACCGCCTGGACGTAATGGGCCAGCACGTCATCGAGGGCCGGGGCGGCGGGCGGCGCCGCCGGGGTGCTTGTCTGGGCCGCGGCGAACGCGGCGGATGCGATCAGGAGAAATGACAGAGCAATGGGTTTCATGGGATTCCGTACACTACGCAAACGGGGAAATGATACACCAGGTTCCGTCTATCTGTGCCAGCAAACTCGAGAATCTTCGCGGCCCGCGACGATTTGATGCCGGGCAGGCTCTCCGCTCCCGCCGATGGGTTGCGGCCAAGCCGCACTGTGCCACTCGATGGAATTAACGATATATTGACAGACGTGGAAACACTGATGTCTTCGATGGAGCAGCCCGAATCGGCCGGTCCGGGGTTCGCGATCCTGCTGGGGTCCAGACAGATCACCGCGGTCCTGGTGGTGGCGATCCTCGCAGCGGGCATACTTTGTAGTTTATCCTACATTGCCGGACGGTCAGCCTCGCACGCACCCGCCGCTCCGTCACCCGCGCCGTATCGCGCGGCCGAAGCGGCGCCGAAACCACTGCCCCCGCCGCCCGCACCCCCTGCGCCCTCCTGGAAAAACGCACCGCCCGTACCCGGGGCAACGTATCTTCAGCTCATGTCGGTGGAACCCGGGGTTGCCGAAGTGTTCGCGGAGGGACTCCACAGCGAGGGCATCGAGGCGGTGACAACTCCGGGCGCCAATGCCGCAGTGCAAAGAGTCCTGGTGGGGCCGCTGAAGGACAAATCCGTTGCCGCCGTTCTAACGCGCTTGGAAGCGCGGGGGTTCCATCCTTTTGTCAAGCGATACACGGAGCGCGAGACACCGGCGGAGCGCCCGATGACGAACCCGTAGCGCCAACGCCGCAAAGGTACTTTGACAATTCCTTCAGGAAAGCCTGAAGTTCGCCCTCTGGTGTTCCGATAGATCCCTGAGGACCAAACAGAGGATGGGTGTCGTTACGTCGCCGGAGGTTGCCAGTCCCGCCACCCGCGAACAGCAGGAACTGCCGGTTCAGGTGTTCATCGCCCGCCAGCCAATTCTGGGTCTGAATCTGCGAGTGTATGGATACGAGCTGCTCTATCGATCCAGCACCTGGAACGCCTTCGACGGCACGGAGGGCTCGTTGGCCACGACGGAGGTGATCGCCAACGGCCTGATGACCATTGGCCTGGCCAAGCTGGTCGGCAACGGTTTCGCGTTCATCAATTTCAGCCGGGACCTGCTGCTCAGCGATGTGCCGCTCATGTTGCCGGCCCGTAACGTCATCGTGGAGATCCTGGAGACAGTGGAGATGGATGACGCCGTCGTGGCCCGCTGCCGCGAGCTGAAAAGGCTGGGTTTCCAACTGGCGCTCGACGACGTGTCGGCAAGCAATCGGGTGGGCCCGCTGGCGGCCCTGGCCGATATCGTGAAAGTGGACTTTCGGCAGACCGCCGCCTACCAGCAGGAACAGATCGCATTCGGTTTTCACCATTCGCAGACGCGCCTGGTGGCCGAGAAAGTGGAGACTGAGGAGGAATTCCAACGAGCGCGCAGCTTCGGCTATTGTTACTTCCAGGGCTATTTCTTCGCGCGGCCGGCCATCGTGACGGCAAGGCGGGTGTCCTCGCAAAAGACCACCTATATGCAGGTGCTCAAGGAGCTGACCCGGAAAGAAGTCAATTACGCGCAACTGGAGCGGCTGTTCAAACACGACCCGCCGATGACCTATCGCCTGCTGCGATACCTGAACTCGGCGCTATTCAGTTGGACCAGCCCCATTCACTCCGTCCGTCACGCGCTCTCCCTGCTGGGGGACGAGGAGTTGCGCCGCTGGCTGGGATTGCTTGGGCTGGCCAGCCTGGCCGAGGGCAAACCGAGCGAGCTGATTGTCGCCGCCGTGGTTCGCGGCCGTTTCTGCGAACTGCTGAGCTCGCGCGCGCGACTGAACAGCCGATGCTCGGAGTTGTTCCTGATGGGCCTGCTCTCACTGTTCGATGCCGTGTTGGAGTGTCCGATGGAAGACGTGGTGGCGGGGCTGGGCATGAGCACCGATGTGCGCGAGGTGCTGCTGGGCGGCGGGGACGAATCGTCGCGCCTGCACCGCGTTTTCGGCCTGACCCTCGCCTGGGAGCGCGCCGATTGGGACAAGGCCATCGAGTTGAGTCAATCGCTGGATCTCGACACCGGCATCGTGGCCGACCTCTACGCCGAAGCGGTAAGCTGGACGGACCAAATGTGTGACGTGGTGGTTCTCGACGCGGCCATCCGCAGCGCGTAGAGAGGCGGGTGGAGTCGAGGAGAGGCGGTGGACCACCGGCGACCAAACACAGCCGTGATCGGACGTGGTGACCTGGTGGAAGGCGCGGGGTATCGGACGCGCATCGACGCGTATCCGCGGCGCCTCTGGCGACGGGAACAACCAAGGATGGCGCCCGGACAGGTCACCAGCGTTTTGTGCCGGACAGGGTGACGCGGAACAGCTCCTCGTTTGCGTCGAGGCGCGTCAGACGGGCTCCCGAGGCCAGCAGTGTCGGCGTGAGCCAGTCCTTGGGAACCACGCCGCGGAAGGTGCGGTACAGCAGGAATTCCCGGTGCGCTCGGAGGAAGCTGTCGCAAGGGGGGACGTTCAGCCCCGCCCAGGGGCTCAGGTTGACCAGGGCCAGCTCGTCCGTATCGAAGCCGATCAGGCGCGCCGCGCGGTTCCGGTCGGTGGGGTGGACGAAGACGCCCGCCGCGGCCGGCGCGGAATAGTGCCGGAGTTCCATGTAGACATGGCTGTCCGGAACCACCACGGGGAGGCCGGTCCGGGCGCTGGCGGCAGCCAGCAGGCTGGCGCTGTGGCGGATCTCCGCAGTCGGCGCCGGGGTGATGAAACTGGCCAGCCCGGACATCATGATCAGAAACCAGGGGATGCCGGTCAGCGCCGCGGTCCAGCGGGCAAACGGCGAGCGGCGGACAAAAATGGCGGACAGCAGGCCCGCGCCGATGATCCACGCGGACACATAGTGCGCCGCAATGGCGTGGGTCACCAGCACCCCGGCCAGGTAGAGGGGCCACGGCAACGCCAGCAGGCCGGCCGCAGCAGCCAGCGGAACCAGAAGGTTCCCACGCAGGCGGGGGATCAGCACGCGCTGGTCCCGGGTCAGCAGAAAGAACAGAAGTCCGCAGGCGAAAGTCAGCGCCAGCGGGATCAGCGTGCGCAGGCCGAAATACGCGTAAGTCAGCCCCACGTAGCTCAGCTCCACCTTGCCCCAGAAGTGCGACGAATAGGAGCGCGCCGCCTGGATCAGGGGCCACAGCAGGGGCAGAGGCGCGAAAACGCACAGGAAGGCGCCCCACACCGGCAGATCCACCCTCCGCCGCCGGAAGCTGCGGACGATCTCGGCGCAAGCGGGCGGAATCACCACGAAGACGCCATAGTAGTGCACCAGGAACGCGGTCGCGCACAGCAGCGCCAGCAACCCCAGGGACAGCGTTCTGCGCAGGCCGCGGGCCTCCCGTCTTCGGGCAACATGTTCCCAGGCGAGCAGCACGCCCGCGTAAACCGCCAGCAGGGTCGGGTACGGGCGGGCATTCTCGGTGTACGGATCGATGCCGCAGGCAAACACCATGACGGCAATCAGGCCGCACAAAGTTCCCGTCCATCTCCGGGTAAGCCGGAACAGCATCGCCGCAGTTGCCAGCAGCGCGAGGATGCCGGGAAGACGGACGGTCAGCTCACTATCGCCCAACGCGGCCAACGCAAAGTGGCGAATGATGTAGTCGAGCGGCGCGTGGTTCTCCGCTCCCGCCCGCAACGCCCTCCAGATGGTGGCGACGCTGTCGAGCCGGGCGATGGAGTAGGTGAAGAGCTCGTCGTAGAACAGCGGCCGGATGATGGCGTTTCGGACCAGCGCCGCGCCGAATGCCGCCAGCACGAGGGCCAGGTAGCCCACACGCCACCGCTCCAGGTGGCGCTCGAGGCGAAGCATGACGTCGGGGCGTTGCCGCGATGGCGCGTGGGCAGGTGCGGGTGTGTCGATAGCGATCGCTTCCACGGCGTACGGGCACCCGTCGTGCCCACGGAGATGATCGGCAACTCCGCTCCGCAGCTTTACCGGATCAGATGCCCAAATCGGCGGGCCGGTGACCTTTGGGCGCTAACTGAGGCTGTTGGGGGTAGAAGGCCTCGAAAGTGCTGGCGCGCAGCGTGAGCGTTTCGTTCGGGGAGTTGGACGCGAAGGTGTCGGACGAACTCCTGAGGGTCAGGCAGGAGTGAATGATAACCTCCTATTTCAGTAGGTGTCCTCTCTGCGCAAAGCGCACGCCTTGAGGAAAACGGTTCGCCCGTCGATATCGTAAATGAACCGGAATCTGCGCATCCTGATCCGATACTGTCCCTCCCCCGCGGCCACCCCCTCGAGCTTCCTGATGGCGTGCCGGCGGGTCCGGTTGTAGGGATCTGCGTTGAGGATCGGGAGGACCGCCTCGTACTCGCCGCCAACCTGCGGATGCGCCCGCGCGAGCTTCTTCAGCGCGCGCTCGAAGTGTCTGGTCGCACGAACATCGAATCCATTCATCGCTTCGCAGAACGCTTTTGCCTGGTGGTTCGAGGCGCCCGCAGTTCGGCGAGCAAGTCGCCCGCGGGGCGGGTCCGGCCGGCCGCAATATCCGCATTGCTCTTTTTGATCTGCTCGCGGATGGCGGGGTCGCGCATTTCGAGATAGTCCTCCAGTTCGTCAGCGCTCATTATCCCGGCGACCGGGATGCCGTCCTTTTCGAGGATGAAGTATTCCTTGTTCAGGTGCGCGCGCTTCACAACCTGCCCGAGGTTGATGCGTGCTTCGGTTATGGGGAGATGAGTTGCCGCAGCCGTCTTTGCTTTGATCACTACTGATTGACCTTGATTGAAGTATACGACGGCCGGACCACCGAGCTACAGCTTGCCGCCCACAAGACTTGACAGCCCGGTAGAAGGCGCTAACGATCGTCCACTGGTATCGAGACCGGTTTCCGCACTCGCGTCGTCGTGATCAGCACTACGCTGATCAGAACAAACAGAGCCCCCAGGATGGTGCGCAGGCCGAGGGTTTCGCCGCCCAGGAAATACCCGACCAGCACGGCCACAACGGGATTCACGTATGCGTAGGTCCCGACTCTGGTCGGCGATTCGTGATGAATCAGCCACACGTAGGCGGTAAACGCGATGATGGAGCCCGCCACGATCAGGTAAAGCAGCGAGAGCCATGCTCCGCGCGAGACAGTCCACGGGCGAAAACCGCGGAATTCCCCCAGCGCGGCCGCCGTGAGGGCCAGCAACACTCCTCCGGCGAGCATCTGCGCCGCCGAGCTCATGACCTTGGACCGCGGAAGCGGCAGCTTACGTGTAAGCGCGGACGATACCGACCAACTCATCGACGCAATGATCAGGGCCACGGCACCCGCGCTGTCGATGGGCGCCCCGCCGAGGTTCAACGAGCGGCTCACCAGCACCGCTACTCCGCCAATCCCGATCAACAGCGCCAGGGCCAGGCGAACGGTGAGCCTTTGCGTTCGCAGCAAAATGATTTCCGACAGCGCCATGAACACCGGGATGGTGGCCATCATGACCGCGGCAATGCCAGAGGGCACCCGCTGCTCGGCCCAGAACAATAGTCCGTAGTCGAGGACGAAGATCAGGAAAGCGAGGGAGAATGCCGACATCCATTGGCGCCGGCTCGGTGCGCGCTCGCCCCGGGCAATCATCCAGCCATAAAGAAGCAGTCCCGCAACCACAAACCGCATGGCCGCAAGAAGGAACGGCGGAACTTCGCGGACGCCAACGCGAATTGCGAGAAATGTGGATCCCCACACAAAATAGATAATCGCGAAGGCCAGCAGGGTCTTCCACGCCGGGCGATGGGTGTTGGCGTCCATGGCAGACGGGTTACTGACCGGCCGGCGCTTTTTCCGCGATGGCGCCCACGCGGCCGAGATCCAGAATCATATCGCCTTCCTCGTCGATGTGGAAGGCCGGGGCGAAGCGGGCGTTCCAGACGATCTCGTCGAAGCGGTAGGAGTAACGCGCATTGACGGTCTGGCTGAAGGTGTCGTCGAAGCCTTTGATCAGGATCAGCAGCTCCGCCTGCAGGCGCTCCAGGTCGGCGGCGGTCCTGCCGAACAAGGGGCTGCTTTCGTCGATGGGATGGACGATGGTCCAGGTGAGCGGGAAGAAAATGACGCCCTTGCGCTCGAGAGTCAGCACGTCATAACGCCGCTGCGGAACGCCGTCTCGCAACGCCACGGTCATGAGCAGAACCCGCGCCTCCAGCTCCATCAGATTGTTCCGGCGCTCATTGACGATGCGAAACTGCAGGCTGGCGCCGTTTTGATAGGGCGCGATGAGCGCCTCGGGGCTGAAGGCGATTCGCGCCGACGGACGCGACACCCGCGCCAGCAGCAGGCCGGTGCCGACGGCGAACGCCATGAGGCCAATGAGAGCTTCCGTACTGGCGACGAAGTTCGCCAACACCCCGCGGGGGACCATGCCACCGTAGCCGACCGTGGTGAGGGTCTGCGCGCTGAAGAAGAAATCGTCAAGAAAGCGTTGCGCCGTGCCGGCTGCGCTGACCCCCTGCAACTCGCCGGGATCGAGCTTGAAGTAGACGAACGCGAAGCCGGTGTTCACTACCAGCCAGGCCAGGGCGAGGATCGCCGCGAACCCCGTCCACGACATGTTCACCAGGGCGAGCCAGGGGTGGAATGCGCGGAGGGAGGCTCCGCGCCGATGTACGTTGAAGCTGCCATCCTTGTTGATGGCGCGGCGAAGCGGGTTGCTGAATTGTTGGGTGAGACCGGGATCGAAGGACGGCTGCTCCATATCAGAGGATGGTAGCAGCCGGCGCGGGGGCGCGAAATCAGGCTGCCGCCGCCGCCGCCGCTGCGACTTCCTCACGGTGACAAGCCCGGCGGACCGTGCGGCACACTTCACTTCTGTCGAACGGCTTCAGGAGCACGTCGTAGGCGCCCAGATTCAGCACTTCCGCCCAAAGGCGTTCGTCTGCGTTTCGGGAAACCACCACGACGGGGGGATGACTTCTCTGCCCCTCCGCCTCGCGAAAGACATCCTTCCAACAACCATCCGGAAGATCTCTCTCGCAAAGGATGAGATCAGGTACACTCTCATGCATCAGTGTGGTGGCTTCCCGAAAGGACGAAGCCCCCTGGATGCTCCAGTCGCCGGCACCGAGGATAGCTAGCAGGGATTGGCAGTCTTCCTTGTCGGGGTCAACTGTCAGGAGGGTAATTCTTTCCGTGAAGAGTTGAGAAGCGGGTAGTTTTTTCATGGTGGGAACCCGGGGATCCGCAGTGGCGACACTGGAAATGATTGAATACATAAAGCATCCAATAGGGCTTGGAACTCTTTGGAAACCACGTAACTGCACGTTAGACGCCACATGAGTACGATACGTTCCATGTCCGGCGGCTGGATTGACCAGGCGGACCTGCCGAAGGGGCCGAATGGCCGCAACCTGTGCCGCTGGTGCAGCCTGGAAGTGCCCGCGGGCCGGCGTACGTTCTGTTCCGACTGGTGCGTGGAGGAATGGAAGCTGCGCAGCGATCCGGGGCATCTGCGGGAAAGAACGTTCGAGCGGGACAAAGGCGTCTGCGCCTTGTGCGGGCTGGACTGCGTTGCCGAATTCAACCACATTCGCCGGCTTCGCGGGGCGGCGCGCGTGCGCGCGTTCGCCGAGTATGGAATGCGGCCGGGCAGCCGGCGCAGCTTGTGGGACGCCGATCATGTTGTGCCGGTGGTGGAAGGCGGCGGCGAGTGCGATCTGGCCAACATTCGCACGCTATGCCTGAGGTGCCATCGGAAGCAGACCGCCGAGCTGCGCGCGCGACGGAACGAACCGGCGGCGGGCGCTGCTGAGAGCGGGTCCGGGGCGGCCTGAGAGAGCGCCGCAGGCATATCGAGATTGTGTTTTGCTCGTTGAAGAGCGAGCTGGGCATCCGGCCCGTTTCTATCGAGGACCTTCTCGCGGCCCGGCGCCGCGCGCTTCAACTCAGTCCGGAACTCGGCATTGGCCGGTATCGAATCACCTGAATTGCGCCGGCGCGCCGTTCATGGCCTTCTACCGCGACAGCGCCGCCAGCGCCGCCTGCACCTGCGGATCGCTCTGCGCCTCTACCTCATCGCCCCTGGCCACGCCGAACGCCTGATTGTAAATCTCGGCTTGCAGACGCGCCTGGATCCAGTCGCGGTCGCGCAGCCACTCCGCCACCGCGGGCTGAATGCCTCGCTCCGACGCGTACAACTGGAAGTCGTCGAGGATGGCGCCGGTCACAGCAAACGGATCGGTCAGCTTATGTTTCTGGGTGTAGTCGGTGGCGAACGAGGTCAGCGCTCCACTGGCCTCCAGCGCGACGCGCAGCCGCGTCGGATCTTCCGGCGCCACCACCACGTCCGGTTGAATGCCGCCGCCGCCGGGCACCTTTCGTCCCGCGTCGGTGGCGTACTCGCGGTGCGCGGCGATATCGCCGAGTTGGCCCTCGTTCAGCGGCCTCTGAATGGAACGCCCGCTGGGCGTGTAGTAGAACGCGGTGGTCAGCGCCATGGCGGTGTTGCCCGAAAGCGGCAGGACGCTCTGTACCAGGCCTTTGCCGTAGGTGGGCACGCCGACGATGGTGGCGCGGTCGTGATCCTGCAAAGCGCCGGTCACGATTTCCGCGGCGCTCGCGGTTTTCTCGTTCACCAGCACGGCCAGCGGGAAACTGTACGGAGCCGCGTTCTTCGGCACGTCCACCTCGTCATTGCCCTGCACGGAGCGGCCGTGCGCGGTCAGAATTCGCTGGCCCGGCTTGAGAAAATAGCTGGCCGATTCCATGGCCGTCTGCACCACGCCGCCGCTGTTGTTGCGCAGATCCAGAACCAGCCCCTTCAGGTTGCCGCCGCCGAGTTTCTCGATGGCCTCCTTCAGCGCCTTCGCCGTTTTCGGATCGAAGCTGGCCACGCGAACATACCCTATGCCCGGTTGCAGCAGGAAGGCGCGGTCGACACTGGGCGCGTCGATGAGCTCGGGCTTGAGTGTGAACCGCAGCGGCCGCACGCTGCCGGGCCTGCGCACCAGCAACTCGGCCTCCTTCTGATGGGACTCACCGAGAAACTGCACCAATTGATCGAAGCTGAGCGCCGCCAGAGGGACGTTATTGATCACCACGATCTCGTCCCCGGGCGACAAACCGGCGCGCGCCGACGGCGTGCCCGGCATCGCCTGCAGAACGATAACGCGCCCGGGCAGCACGGAAACCACGCTGCCGAATCCCTTCGACTCGGACCGCTCCATGGTCTTGAGCTGCTCGAACTGTTCCGGATCGAAGAACACCGAATGCGGGTCCAACTCGCGCAGCATGGCAGGGATGGCGCCATCGTACACCGCGCGCTCGCTGTCGATGGGGTCGGCCGCCCGGCTCTCCACCGTGGCCAGCACATCGATGAAACGCCGCAGCGACACTTCGACGTCGTCGGTCGGGGACGCGGGCGCGGACGCCGGCGCGGGCGCGGACGCGGCGAAAAGGAGCAGAAGAGGCAGCAGCATGCGGTTACCGGGAGTAGCGGAGCCCCTCTCGCCGGCGATGCCGCTCCAGCGCCAGCTCGATGAGCCGATCCAGCAGCTTCGGCATGGGCAGTCCGCAATGCTCCCACATTCTCGGAAACATGCTGATGGAGGTGAAGCCGGGAACGGTGTTAATCTCGTTAATAAACAGTCTATCGGAGTCCTTTTCCAGCAGAAAGTCCACGCGGGCCATGCCCTCGCAACCAACGGCGCGATAGCACTCCACGGCGAGGCGGCGCAGCTCGGCGGTCCGGGGCGCGTCCAGGTCGGCCGGCAGGACGGTCTCCGCCTCGTCCAGCAGGTATTTGTCTTCGTAATCGTAGAATTCCCGCGAAGGCAAAATCTCGCACGGCATGGCCGCTTCGGGGTGCCGGTTGCCTAGGACGGCGCATTCGAATTCTCGGCCGGCGATGCCCCGCTCCACGATAACCTTAGTGTCGAACTGCGCCGCCAGCCGCAACGATTCGCGCAGCTCCGCGCGATCACGCGCCTTGGAAATCCCCACCGACGAGCCCAGGTTCGCGGGCTTCACGAATACCGGAAACGGCAGCGAGGCGCAGGCCGGCGACGCGCCTTCGATCTCGTCGCGCCAAACCACCACGTACTCCACCACCGGCAACCCGCGCTGCAGGCAGAGCCGCTTGGTCACGTCCTTGTCCATGGACACCGCCGAGCCCAGCACGCCGGCGCCAACATACGCGAGGCCGGCCATTTCCAGCAGGCCCTGCAAGGTGCCGTCCTCGCCGAAGGTGCCGTGCAGCATGGGGATCACTACGTCGATACCGGCGTTGGCCCCCGGCTCCGGCACAATCGCGCGCGGAGACCAGCGGCCTTCCTTCGAGATGGCGTACTCGGCTACCTCGTACTTGCCGCGGTCGAGCGCTTCGATCACCGTGCGCGCCGAGCGATGCGATATTTCGTGTTCGCCGCTGCGCCCACCGTACAACACGGCCACGCGCAGTTTCATAAGATCCGATTTCCCAGTGCGGACATAATCAATTCGACGGCCAGAACAGCGGTGCGGTTTACCTCGTCAATTACCGGATTCACTTCCACCACGTCCATGGAGCACATCATTCCGCTGTCGCTCAGCGTCTCCATGGTCAGATGGGCCTCCCGCCACGTGAAGCCGCCCTTCACCGGCGTGCCGACCCCGGGCGCCTCCTTCGGATCGACCACGTCCATATCGAAGGAGACGTGAAACGCGCTGGTTCCGGTGGAAGCGATGCGAATGGCATCCTCCATGACGGTGCGCAGCCCGCGTTCGTCGATGTCGCGCATGGTGAAGGCGCGCACGCCGGACTGCCGGACGTGGTTGCGTTCCCGCTGGTCCACCGAGCGGATGCCCACCAGGGCGACGTTGCGCGGGTCCACCTGCGGCGCGTGACCGCCGATGTGCGTCAGTTCCCGCGGGCCGATGCCGACGCAGCACGCCAGCGGCATGCCGTGTATGTTGCCGCTGGGCGACGTCTCCGGCGTGTTCATATCGGCGTGTGCGTCGATCCAGATAAGACCGATCTTTTCGTCCTTTTTCCGGAAAAACCCGGACACGCCGGACACCGTTCCCACCGCCACTGAGTGATCTCCGCCCAGGATGATGGGTGCGCGGCCCGCCGCCATGGCCCCCTCCACCATGGCGGCCAGCTCCGTGCAGGTTTCGGCGATCTGCGGCAGGTACTTCGCCTCGGGCGAACCCTCCGGGAACATCTCCGGCTGCACCACCGGCACGTTGCCGAGGTCCACCACGTCGTAACCGAGCGACGCCACGCGCCCGAACACGTTGGCCACACGCACCGCCGACGGGCCCATGTCCACGCCGCGGCGGCCCGAGCCCAGGTCCAGGGGCGCGCCGATGATCGCTATGGAAGAATGTCGCATACGCTAATAATTGGCCACAGATGAACACGGATTCCGGTTATGCTCACGGCCGGAAACCGCTCCGTCACCGTCGCGGCTCGGTACGTGGCGGCGCAAAATGGGGACGGACAACTGGCAAACTGGGGACGGACAACTGTGTAAACGCTCCGTGACTCATAACCAAATCAGTATGTCCGTCCCCATTCTGTGGTCCCCCATTTTGCGCGTCACGGCCGGGTCCGATACAACATGCGCGGGAACGGGATGGTTTCGCGAATATGCTCCAGCCCGCAGATCCACGCCACCACCCGCTCCACGCCCATGCCGAACCCTCCGTGCGGCACCGATCCGAACTTGCGCAGATCCAGGTACCACTCGAACGCCTCGCGCGGAAGCTGGTGCTCCTCCAGCCGCTTCAGCAGCAGGTCAAGATCGTGAATGCGCTGCCCGCCCCCGATGATCTCGCCGTACCCCTCGGGCGCCAGCACATCCACTCCCAGCGCCACTTCGGACCGCTCGGGATCGGGCTGGAAGTAGAAGGCCTTTACCGCGGAGGGGTAGCGGTCCACCATGAGCGGCCGGTCGTAATCCTCGCTGATCAGAGTTTCGTCCGTGCCGCCGAAATCGCCGCCCCACTGGATCTCGCTGCCCTTCTCCTGGAGCCGCTTTACGGCGTCGCCGTAGGTAATTCGCGGAAATGGGGCTCGAATATTCTCCAATTTACTGACGTCGCGCTCCAGCGCCTGCAGGTCGGCCAGGCGCGTTTCCAGCACGCGTTGCACAACGTGCACCACCAGTCCCTCGGCCGCCTCCTTCACGTCCTCCAGCGTGGCGTAGGCCATTTCCGGCTCCACCATCCAGAACTCGGTCAGGTGGCGCCGCGTCTTCGATTTTTCCGCGCGAAACGTGGGGCCGAAGCAGTACACTTTGCCGAAGGCCATGGCGTCCGCCTCGTTGTAAAGCTGGCCCGACTGCGTCAGGTACACCGTCTCTTCGTCGAAGTAGTTCACCGCGAACAGCGTGGTGGTCCCCTCGCACGCGGACGGCGTGAAGATGGGCGTGTCCACCAGCGTGAACCCGTTGTCGTCGAAGTAATCGCGGATGGCCTTGATGATGGCGTGGCGCACGCGGATGATCGCATTCTGGCGCCGGCTGCGCAGCCAGAGGTGGCGATGATCCATCAGGAAGTCGGTGCCGTGGTCCTTGGGGGTGATGGGGTACGGGTCCGCTTCGGGCACGCGCTGCAGGATCTCGGCGCTCTCCACGTCGAGCTCGTAACCGCCGGGCGCGCGCTGCTCCGCGCGCAATTTGCCGGAGACAATCAGCGACGATTCCTGGGTCAGGTTCTTCAGCGCCTCGAAGGTCTCCTCCGGCAGGTTGTTCTTCACCGCGACGCATTGCAGAATACCGGTGCCGTCCCGCAGCAGCGGAAAGCAGATCCTGCCGGACCGGCGAAGATTGTACAGCCATCCACAAATGCGCACCGTTTCGCCGGCGTGCTTTCCCGCGTCGGCGATGGCGATTCTGGTTGCGGTGTCGGACATCACAGGCTCTCGAGTCTCTCGAAGATCTCTTTCGCTTTGTCGAACGGGTGCGGACCGAACGCGGGCACTTCCTTCAACTCCAGCAGCAGCGGATACTGCTCCGGCCGGCCGCGCAGCAGGTCCATGGCCTTCTTCCAGTCTATGGTGCCGCCCGCGGAGAGAAACGGAAACAGGTGCTGGTCCGCCTTGCCGTCGTTGTCGTGCAGGTGGGTGGAGCGGATGCGGCTCTCCATGATGCGGTACGCGGTCTCCACGCCCTCGTTCATGTTGGCGTGCCCGAGGTCGAAGCAGAAGCCCAGCTTCAGGTGCGTCCGCGCCAAAAAGTCCACCAGGCGCTGCGCGCTGGACAGTTCGTTGGGGATGTTTTCGAGCAGGAGCTCCACGCCCCGCTGGCGCGCGAAGCTGTTCAGCTCGTCCAGCGCGTTGAAGGCGGCCTCCACCTTGTGCTCGTCGTACTCTTCTCCGCCCACGCCGACGTGCTGCACCAGGTAGCGAAACGGAATGGATTCGGCCACCTCCAGCGCGCGCTTGATCTCGTCCACCATGGCAATGCGTTTCGCTTTGATGACCTCGGTGATGGTGATCACCGCGTGCGGCCCGGAGCGCCCCCACACGTCGTCCGTGTACATGGGCGAGTGGAGGGAGTGAAGCTGCATCCCGGAATCGCTGAACCAGGCCGCCAGCTCGCCGGTCTGCGCGCGGTTGTTGTAGTCGAAATGCTGCCTCGCGCAGAAGATCTCCACCGCGGGGATGCCGGCATCCTGGATGCGGTCCAGCCACACCGTGCTCAGACGGTGATTGGCAAAAAGGTGCGTGGACAATACGTGGTTCATGTCGTTGTCACGGGGGGCGAGGGCGAAAACTCAATTCTACCTGACCTGGAATCCCTGCCAGGGGACACGCGGAGGCAGCCACGTAATCGTCCGGTACCGCGAGAACGCGGCTATCGCCGCGTGTCCTTTTCAGTGACCGCAATGGAGCCGTCGTCGTGATAATCCACGAAGTACTTTGGACCCGGATCTTTCGCGTACAACGCACGAAGCCGCTCCGCGGGCTGATCCACCACGCAGGTGATGCCCCGCTGCCGATTCACGAGTTGGAGGTAGGGGCAGGGCCACGGAACGATCAGCCACGTTCCGGTATCGCGGGTGCGGTTCACATAGACGTGCGTTCCGGGTCCCATGGGCGGAAGGTGCGCATCCACGTCGCGCGCCGTGCGCAGGCCGGTGCGCCGATAGGCAAGGATCAGATTCACCCTGTCCCTGAAATATGGACTGCGCCGAAACGCCACACACCACGACAGGCACGCGACGGCGATACAGACTCCGGCCAGCCACCGCAGATGCTCCCGTTTGCCCAGACCCGCGAGAGCTTCTTGCGCCAACAGGCAGAGGGCCAGAATCAGGAACAGTTGCGGCGCGTACACGTAGAGTGGCATCCGCTGGTTCGGCATCAGGCAAACTGGCAGGAGGGTGAGTACGAACGCGCACACAGCAAACGCAACCCCGGCGCGGCGGCGAAGAAGAGCCCAGCACAGAGCGGCTCCCAACGCCACCGCCAGCGCCAGCGGCGGAAGCTGCCAGCGGGACTCGTCGGCGCCGAAAACCAGAGCCGTGTAGTACGCGAGCGATTTCAGCACCGTGGCGGCGGAAAGGTCCATGTAGTAAGGATTGTCATGCGCAAACCCAGCCCGATACCCAGGGAACAGAGAAAGATAACGGAGGCAGAAGGCCAGCAGAATCAGATAGTGCATCCAGAGACGCCGCGCCAGCGCGGACAACGCGTGCCGCAGGGGCATCCGCGGGAGCCGGAGAGCCAGCAGCACCGTCAGCAGGAAGGGCGTGAAGATAGCGAACTCCTTGGTTCGGAGAGCCGCCAGGAACAGGACCGCGCTCAGGATCGTGGCGCCCCGCCGCCCCCAAAGCATCGCGAGCGCGCTGCCGAGCAGAAAGAAGAGGCAGATGACATCGAATGACGCGCCGATGTACGTGGCCGTCTGAGCCGTGGTCGCGAGGCTGGCGAACAGCGCGACTGCGGCGATGGAAATCGGAATGCCGGCGCCGAGACGCCGAACCAGCAGGAATGCCAGGCCGCAATTTCCAAAATGAATGGCGATTAAACACGCCACCTGGCTGGTGTAGTTAAACCCGAAGAGATCGGCCAGAAGCCGTATGAACGCCCATCCGACAGGACGATTGCCGTAAAATGTGTCCGGGAAAAAGTGAAAGAACTGACGGTATGACCCGGCAAGGAACATCGCCGGGTTGGAGAGTTCGTCGAAAATCGGAAACAGGCCGGGCCGAAAAGCCCAGCATACGTCCGCCCAGCAAAGCGCCGCGGCCCACAGCGCCAGCGCAATGGCCACAGGAAGTTTCGCCGGCCCGGAACGTGACATGCTACCTGTTCGGGAGGGCCGCTGGCCGGGCGCTGTCAGTGACCGTGAGGGAGCCGTCGTCGTGATACTCCACGAAGTACCTCGCGCCCCGGTCGCTCGCGTACAGCTTGCGAAGCTGGTCCGTGGGCTTATCGATCACGCAGTCGATGGAACGCTGCCGATTCACGAGTTGCAGGTAGGGGCAAGGCGCAACAAACAGCCACGGTGTCGTATCACGGCTGTGATTGACATAGACGTGTGTTCCCGGTCCCATGGGCGGAAGCTGCGCGTCCACGTCGCGCGCCGAACGCATGGCAGCGCGCCGAACCATGAGGTTCCAGTTCACGCGGTCTCTGAAATATGTACTGCGCCGGAACTCCACGCACCACAACAGGCACGCGAGGGCGATACAGACTCCGGCCACCCAGCCGAGGTAGTCATTGCGCGCCCAACTCGGGAACAGGCGGCGCGGGGTTTCGGGGAGGCTCCGCTCTGGTGTCCGGATCGGCTCAACCTGTTTCCGGAAGGAGAGTCCGCGAAATCTCCGAAGGGCGGCCACACTCGCGAGTGCTTCTTCCGCTAACAGGCAGAGGGCCAGAATCAGAAACACCTGCGGCGCGTACACGTAGAAAGGCGCGCGGTTCGGTATCAGACTGACTGGAAGAAGAAGGAGCACGTACGCGCAAACGCCAAACCCAATGCCGGCGCGGCGGCGAAGAACGGCCCAGCACAGAACGGCTCCAAGCCCCAGCGCCAGCAGCAGGGGCGGAAGCTGCCAGGGGGACTCGTCGGCGCCGAAAATCAGGGCCGTGTAGTAGGAGAGCGACTTGAGCAAGGTAGCGGCATGAAAGTCCATGACATAGGGATTGTCGTGTGAAAACCCAGTCCGGTAACTCCGGTACAGGGAAAGATACCGGAGACCGAAGACCAGCAGGATCAGATAGTGCATCCAGAGGCGCCGTGCCAGCGAGGCCAGCGCGTTCCGCAGAGGCATCCGGGGAAGCCGGAGAGCAACCAGCACCGTGAGGGCAACGGGAGTGACAATGGCGAACTCCTTGCTTCTTAGAGCCGCCAGGAACAGGACCGCACTCAGGACTGCCGCGCCCCGGCGCTGCCAGAGTATCGCAAGCGCGCTCCCGAGCAGAAAGAAGAGGCAAATCACATCGTGCGCCTCTCCGGGGTACGTGGCCGTCTGAGCTGTGGTCCACAGGCTTCCGAACAGCCCGAGACCGGCGATGGAAATCGGAACGCTCACCCCGAGACGCCGGAAAAGCAGGAAGGCCATACCGCAACTCCCAAAATGAATGGCCAGTAAACACGCCACTTGTCTGGTGTAGTCAAACCCGAAGAGATCGGCCAGAAGCCTTACGAACGCCCACCCGAGAGGACGATCGCCGAAGAACGAATCGGGGAAAAAGTGAACGATTTGATGGTACGACCCGCACAGGAACAGCGCCGGATTGGAGAGTTCGTCGAACACCGGAAACAGGCCGGGCCGGAGCGCCCAGGATACGTCCTTCCAGCAAAGCAGGATCGCGAACAAGGCCAGCAGGAGTTGTACAGCCCGTCTGGTTGTGACCGAACGGAGAATGTCGCCGGGGGCATGCATGGGGAAGTCCCATTCTATCGGTTGGCACATGAAGTCAGGTTCCCGTTCATCCGAGTGATTCAGTGATGGCCCTGACGCAGGCGGAGGAACGGGTAGCGGTGCTGTGGCGGCGACACGCGAAGGGCTGTTCCGGCGTGCGCTGCTGGCGATGAGCGCCATCGGGGCGACGGTGCTGGCCGCCAGGCTGACGGTGCTGCTGTGGGGTGACACGAGTTCGGGCCAGTGGAGTCCATGATGGCGCTGCCCTCGAACATGCCGGCGCGAGTGCTTCCACTTCTGTGTCGCGCACGCTTAGACGCACCCCATCTGGACTTCCACGCACGGTTGTGCGACGCTGGCGTCTTGGTCAAGGTTTGCGTACTAGCCAGCAGCAGCGCGGGGAACTCCACCTTCATCGCCACCGCGCGCACGCGCATTCTGGTGGACGCGGGGCTCAGCCGTAAGGAGATCCTGGCGCGGCTGGCGGCCATCGGGGAGAATGGCGAAACCCTCGACGCCATCCTGGTCACGCACGAGCACACCGACCACGTCTCCGGGCTGGTGCCCATGGCCCGCTGCGGCGGCCGGCGCAGCATCCCCGTTTTCCTGACCACCCTGACCTCGCCGGCGATTCCGTGGGGCGAGTACACGCCGGTGCTGGAACGGTTCCAGGCGGGTTCCAGCTTCACCATCGGCGACATCGAGGTGGACAGCTTCACCATCCCGCACGACGCCGCCGACCCGGTGGCCTTCTCGTTCCGCACCGAGGGGCTGAAGATCAGCCAGGTGACCGATCTCGGCTACCTGCCGGATTCCATCAAGGTACACGTGAACGGCAGCGACCTGCTGATCCTCGAGTCGAACCACGACCTCGATATGCTGAAGGTAGGGCCTTACCCGTGGTCGGTGAAGCAGCGCGTGATGGGGCGGAATGGTCACTTGTCCAACGACGTGGTTTCCGATTTCATTCGGAACGACCTGGACACCCGAACCAGCACGCTGGTGCTCGGCCATATCAGCGAGCACAACAACCACCCGGCCATCGTGCAGTTGACGGCGTCGCAGGCGCTGGAGGGCCGGGCCTTATTTACGAGGCTTGTAGTAGCCGAGCCGCGCCGGCAGACTGAAGTGTTTGTTTACTGATCGATCATGATTGCACGTTATACACGGCCGGAAATGGGCCGCATCTGGAGTGAAGAGAACAAGTTCCGCCAATGGCTGGAGGTGGAGCTGGCGGCCGCCGAAGCGCTGGCCGAGACCGGCGAAGTTCCCCTGGACGCCGCTCGCCTGTTGCGCCAGCACGCCGATTTCACCGTCGAGCGGATCAACGAGATCGAGCGCGAAGTCCGGCACGACGTTATCGCATTCACTACCAGTGTTGCCGAATCGATGGCCGCGGCGGGCCACGCCGAAGCCTCCCGCTGGCTCCACTACGGCCTGACCTCCAACGACGTTGTCGACACCGCCCAGGCTCTGATGGTGAAACAGGCCTCGGCGCTGATCCGGCGAGGCGAGACCGAGTTGGCCGCCGCCCTGCACGAGCGGGCGCTGGAGCACAAGCATACGGTCCAGATCGGCCGGACCCACGGGATTCAGGCCGAGCCGATCACCTTCGGGCTGAAGGTGGCGCTGTGGTACGACGAGCTGCGCCGCAACCAGGTACGCTTCGACGCCGCGGCGGAGGAGATGAGGGTGGGCAAGATCTCCGGCGTGGTGGGCACCTTCGGGCACGTCGGCCCGGACGCGGAGGAGCGCATCTGCGACAGGCTGGGCCTGAAACCGGCGGCGATTGCCTCCCAGGTGATCTCCCGGGACCGGCACGCGGCGTGGGTGTCGGCGCTCGCTTTACTCGCTGCTACATGCGAAAAGGTGGCCCTGGAGATCCGGCATCTGCAGCGCACCGAGGTGCGGGAAGCCGAAGAGCCTTTCGCGGTGGGGCAGAAGGGGTCCTCGGCCATGCCGCACAAGCGCAACCCGGTCACCTGCGAACAGATCTGCGGTCTGGCGCGAGTGGCGCGCGCGAATGCCCAGGCCGCTTTCGAGAACATCGCGCTGTGGCATGAGCGCGACATCTCGCATTCGTCGGTGGAGCGCGTGATCCTGCCGGATTCCGCCATCTTGGTAGACTACCTGCTGGCCAGGACCACCTGGCTGATGAAGGGTTTGCGGGTTAACGTCGAGCGCATGCGGCAGAATCTGGAATTGACAAAAGGTTTGATTTTCTCCGGCCAGCTTTTGTTGGACCTGGCCGCCGCCGGGATGCTCCGTGAGCAGGCCTACAGTCTGGTGCAGCGGCACGCCATGCGAAGCTGGGAGGATGGAGGAGACTTCCGGGGGGCTATTGAGTCCGACCCGGAAATACGAAAACTCCTTGCGCCTGAGGAGGTTGCGGCAGCCTTCTCAGTGGACCGCTACCTCCGCCACGTGGACCGTATCTTCGAGCGCGTGTTCGCGCTTGCTTAGTTGGCTGGCGTACTACTCCGGTCGCAGGGGTACTACCAGGGTAACTACGCGTGGAGATGTCAGTTTTTTTGTTTCACAAAAATCAAGTATTTCAATTTGGACTCCTTGCCCTTACACTTCTCGTATGGGCGCCACGAAGATCGCCGAGCTTGCTTTGGCAAGGGTCTTGCTCGTGGACGACAACCCGACAGCACGGTTGACGCTGCAAACGGTTTTGGAAGCAGGCGGCTATCGTGTTGATTCGGCGGCATCGGCGGCCGAAGCCGTAGGCAAACTGGACGAACGCGAGTATTCGCTGGTGCTGAGCGACATGGAGATGGAGTCCCCGTTCGCCGGTCTCAAGGTCCTGGCTCACGCGCGCATGATGGATTACAAACCGGCGACCGCGCTGGTGGCGAGCTGTCAGGATGGCATCGCGGTGGAAGGCCGGCCGGACATGCTGATCGAGCCCAGGGACGTGCCCGATCTGCTTGAGGACGTGGCAAGCCTGATCGGCGAGCGGGCGGCGCGGAAACTGCATCGGGAACTGCGGCTGATGCACCCGGATTAGGGCGCTTGGCGGCCTCATCCAAGCTCGAAAACCACTTGTTCGAAGGCGTCCAGGGCTCCTGCAAAGAAGTGGTCCTTCGCCTCTATCCAGATTAGTTTTTTTGGCTCTTCCAGAGAATCGAAGTACTTCTGCGTGGCCTCGCGGGGGCCGTACTGATCGTTTGTACTCTGGATGAAGATCCGCAGCACGGTGCAGAGAGCAAGCTCGTGGTATGCGCTGGGGAAACCGACGACGATGATCCGGCGCGGATGGGGCGGTTCGCAGCCCAGGCGCAGGGCGATTCGCGAGCCGAAGGAGAAGCCCGCCAGAGTGAACGGCAGGTTGGGGTAGCGATCCCGCAGGAACGCCAGGGCCGCGCGGGCATCCTCGGTTTCGCCTTGGCCGTGGTCGTACACGCCCTCGCTGAGGTTGACGCCGCGGTAGTTGAAGCGCAGCACCACCGCTCCGGCGTTGCGCAGCCCGCGCGCCATGCGGTAAACCACTTTGTTGTGCATAGTGCCGCCGTGCCGGGGGTGGGGATGGCAGACCAGCGCCGCCTCGCGCGGCTCGGCCAGTTCGGGTTCTTCGAGCAGGGCTTCCAGGCGGCCGGCGGGACCGTGGATGAACAGCGATTCGATGCGGCGGGGCAAGATCAGTTGGAGCGGTAGTTGGTGATTTGCGTGTCGATGCCGAAGTCGTGGCCGCGCAGGAGCTGGATGACTTCCTGGAGCGTGTCGCGGTCCCGGCCGCTGACGCGAACCATGTCGGCGTTGATGGACGCCTGCACCTTTTTCTTGCTGTCCTTGATGAGCTTCACGATTTCGCGGGCTTTCTCGATGGCGATGCCCTGCTGCAGCGCGATCTCCTGGCGCACGCTGGACCCGGCGGCGGGGATGATGGGGCCGAAGGTCAGGCCCTTCAGCGGCACCTGGCGCTTCACCAGCTTCTGTTCGAGGATCTCGATGACGGCGCGGAGCTTGTATTCGTCCTGGCTGGCCAGCAGGATCTTGTGGTCCTTCTCGTTGAGCTCGATTGTGGATTTGGTGTTCTTGAGGTCGTAGCGCTGGTCGACTTCCTTCGTCGCCTGGTGGATGGCGTTGCCGACTTCGGCGAGGTCGATTTTGGAGACGATGTCAAAGGTGTTTTCGGGCATTGGGGTACAGGAATATGATAGCGGAGCGGGTGGGGCGCGGATGGTCTAGACTGAGCACATGGTGACGGCAGACCCATTTGATCGGATCACGGTTGAGCCGGGAAAGTGCGGCGGGAAGCCTTGTATCCGAGGGATGCGGATCACCGTTCGCCGTGTGCTGGAACTGCTGGCGACTTACCCCGACCGCGCCACGCTGCTCGGCGAGTACCCGTTCCTCGAAGCCGAAGATCTCCAGCAGGCCTTGCGCTACGCGGCAGCGACCGTCGATGACGAGCGATTGAGCGTCGATCGCGTGGCATGAGCCGCCCTCTGCCGCCGTAGTACACTGTGTATATACGATGTGCGCTACGAATGGGACCGGGCCAAGAACGAAGAGAACCAGCGGAAGCATGGCGGGATCTCGTTCGAAATGGCGGCTGCTGTCTTCGATGACGAGCGTTGCCTTGTTGTTCCCGACCGTATCGATTGGGTCACCGGAGAGCAGCGCTGGCATGCAATCGGGATGGTTCAGTTGAAGAGAGAGCTGCTGTTGCTAGTGGTTCACGCGTATCGCGAGGACGAATATGGCGAAGAAATCATCCGCATCATCTCGGCCCGCAGGGCTGGTAAGCATGACATCCGAAGATATCAGGAACAGGAAGTGGACTAAGAATGAGCGCGAGACGGTGCGCCGCCTGGCAGCGCGCCAGGCGGCGGGCGATGACTCCGATATCAACTTCGACGACATCCCGCCGCTGACCGAAGAGCAGTTGGCGAACATGGTCCGTTTTCGCGATGTGAAGCGGAAGGTGGCGGTGAGCGTGCGGCTGGATCCGCAGGTTCTGGAGTGGTTGAAGTCGAAGGGCGAGGGTCACCTGACGCGGATCAACGATATCCTCACGAACCTGATGGAAGCGGAGAGCGCGGCGCGACGGTGAGGGAGCGGAGCATCATCGGGCGGCGTCACTTATCGCCGGTCTGGGGGCAGGCCGGATCATTGGAGGGACTTCTGGTTGGCTGCCCACCAGTCCAAGAGTTCCTTTGTCTGAAAAAAACGGAATGATTGCTTTGTGAGAGCGTTAAAGTGTTCGACCGCCCTGACCAGAACGTCGATGCTTCCGTCAGCCTGAATCATCCCAACCAGAATCGGCAGGATGCTTGTGTCGTTTGCTGGATAAGCATCCAATGCTGCCTCTCGGTCCCACGGGTTCGGGCTTCTCATGAGCTGCTTCAACGAATCAGGCGTCTGCTGTTGCCTGAACGATCGGGTGAGCCTCATGCCGCTTTCCTTTGCTGATAAGATACTTCCCACGGTCGAATCGGCAAGATGGCGCAGATCAGGATTCGATGATTCTCTGCTCCCTCCGACGGCGATTTGCAAGAGAGTGTCAAAAGCATGGCGGTCGTCACCGTTGGCCAACATGGCCAACGTTCCGGTGCGCACGTAGTCGTCATACTTTGCGATTTGTGTTTGAAGTGGAAGGACAGTCTTGGTCACTTGTTCTTCAGTTGCTGCTTTGACCAAAGAACTGATCGTGGGTTGCAGGGTTTTGACGGATTCTCTCGTCTGATCCTCGACTGTCTTTTGAATGAAGGGGTGCTCGTCCTGGATTCCCCTAGCCACCTGTTCCGACGTCGCCGAACGTATTACTCCAGTCAATTCCTTCTCTGTCCGCTCCTTGGCGGCGGCGGCAATCTGAGTCTTGATATTCTCGCCCTGAAATTCCGTATCAATTCTTCTCTGGACCTCAGTGCGAACATTTGCCAACTCTCGGCTCACCGTCGCCTGTGCCTCTGCGCTGGCTTGGGCAGCTTGAGCTCGAAGGGCTGCGATTTCGGCCTTGTTACGCTCGAGCTCAGCATCGACGGATGCCTTCATGTCAGTTCGCATCTGGTTGACAGATGTGTATTGGAAGAACCCGGCGACTAAGACCATGAGAGCGATGAAGCCGGCGGCGAAACCATATAGGTACCTGTAGAAGCCTCGATCCTTTTCGATTTGCCCTTGGGCGAACTCAAGGTACCTGTCGTGTCGGTCAAGCTCCTCTCTGATCAACTTTCCGATATCGGCAGCATCGACTGACTGAGCTTGGGCCGGTGAGGCGCTGCTCGGCGGGATCTGTGGAGTCATGTTCGTGGTCCCTGGAACAATTCTACTCGTCGCTTTGCGGTCGGAACAATGGGGTCGACGTAGCTGGCATTGAGAACACACATGGGAGCAAAGCGCGACATATCCAGAAGCCTTCTGCCCTCGTCACCGCCGCCACAGGGCCTAATCCAAGAACCTGAATGCGCGGATTACGCGGGCTTGGTCTGCTATCGGCCCAAATTGCAGGAATACGTGGCGAAGTTGAGCAGCAGCGAGGGGTAGATGCCCAGCACCAGCGTGCCGATCACCGAGGCCCACAGGGCAAGCTGGATGCCGGCCGTGGGGGCGGCCACCGAATCCGACGCTTCGCCCGGCTCGCGGAAGTACATCACCACCAGGATGCGCAGATAGTAATACGCGGCCACCGCGCTGTTGAGCAGGCCGAGCACCGCCAGCCAGACCAGATGGGCGTCGAGCGCCGCCTTGAAGATGTAGAACTTTCCGAAGAAGCCGGCGGTGAGGGGCACTCCGATAAACGACAGCAGCAGCACGGTGAAGAGGGCTGCAACGACCGGCTGACGCCAGCCGAGGCCGGCCAGGTCGTCCACGTTCACGTAGCGCTCGCCCTGGCGCGAGAAGTAGGAGATGACCGCGAACGCGCCCACCTGCATGAGGGCGTAGGCAGCGAGGTAGAACATCACCGCGGCGATGCCGATTTGGTTGTGCGCCGCGATGGCCACCAGGATGTAGCCGGCGTGCGCGATGGAGCTGTAGGCCAGCATGCGCTTGATGTTCTGCTGGGTGAGCGCGGCGAAGTTGCCCACGATCATGGTGAGCAAAGCGGAGCCCCAGACGAACGGCTCCCAGCGGACGGCGATGGGGTCGAAAGCGGTCATGAAGACGCGCACGAACACGGCGAAGGCGGCAGCTTTGGGGCCCGCGGACATGAAGGCGGAGACCGGCGCGGGCGCGCCCTGGTACACGTCGGGCGCCCAGATCTGGAAGGGCACGGCGGACACCTTGAAGGCGAAGCCCACGAACATGAGCGCGGCGGCCATGCCGGCCAGGGTCACGCTGACGCGTCCGCCGGCGAGCGCGGCGCGGATGGCCGGGAGGCTGGTGGTGCCGGTGGCGCCGTAGATCCAGGCGATGCCGTAGAGCAGGAAGGCGGTGGCGAACGATCCGAGCAGGAAGTATTTGATGGAGGATTCGTTGTTGCGGCGGTCTTCGCGCAGGAAATCGGCGAGCACGTAGGTGGCGATGGAGGAGATCTCGAGGCCGATGAAGACCATGATCAGTTCGCTGGCCGAGGCCATGATCGACTGGCCCACGATGGAGAACAGAATCAGCGCGTAGTATTCGCCGCAGTTGGCTTTTTCGCGCTGGAGATATTGGAACGACTGCAGGATGGCCAGGAAGCCGACGCCGATGACGAGGACGCGGAAGAAGGTGGCGTAGGCGTCGACGATGAGCAGGCCGCCGAATGCAGGGCCGCCGGTGTTGAGAGCGATGACGGAGCCTGCGCCCGCGGCGACGAGCGCGAACAGTGCGAAGTAGCCGAGGATGTTGCGGCTGCGCTTGCCCATTATGACTTCGAGCAGCATGATGAGGGCGCTGGCGATGGTTAGGATGAGCTCTGGGAGGACGCGGAGGTAGTCGGCGGGCGGAGGCGCGAGGTTAGCGAGCATTGCGGGCCTCCGCGAAAGGCGTCCTGAGAGGCCCGGCCCGGAGGGCACCCAGGCCACGGGCCTGGCCCACATTCTGTACGTGCAGCTCCAGGGTGGTTTTCGTTTTGTCGAGAATGCCGGAGGTCGCGGTGGTGATGGGGGGCATGAAGGTTTGCGTGAAGCAGCCCATCCACACCATCATCACGATGAGCGGAATCATGCAGGCCCACTCGCGCGCGCTCAGGTCGTGCATGTGGTGCTTGAGATCCTCCGAGGCGCGGCCGAAAAACACGCGCTGATACAGCCACAGCATGTAGCAGGCGGAGAGGATCACGCCGATGGCGGCGAAGATGGCCCATTTGAAGTTGGCCAGGGCCGCACCCTGAAGCACCAGAAATTCGCCCACGAAGTTGTTGAGCGTGGGCAGGCCGATGCTGGCCAGCATGGTTATCATGAACGCTCTGGCCAGGCCCGGGGCGACGTTGGCCACTCCGCCGTAGGCTGAGATTTCGAGGGAATGGCGGCGCTCGTTGAGGAAACCGACCAGGATGAACAGCGCGCCGGTGGAGATGCCGTGGTTGAGCATCTGGTACACCGCTCCATCCATGCCCATCTGGGTGAACGAGAACAGGCCCAGCACGACAAATCCGAGATGGCTCACCGACGAATAGGCCACCAGCTTCTTCATGTTCGGCTGCACCATGGCCACCAGCGCACCGTAGATGATGCCGATGATGGCCAACGTAATGATCCACGAAGAGCACTCGTGCGCCGCAGTGGGGAACAGGGGCAGGCAGAAGCGCAGCAGACCGTAGGTTCCCATCTTCAGCATGACGGAGGCCAGCATCACCGAGCCTGCGGTGGGCGCTTCCACGTGCGCGTCCGGCAGCCAGGTGTGCAACGGGAAGAGCGGCACCTTGATGGCGAAGGCGACGAAGAACGCGAGGAAGAGCAGAAGCTCGGATTGCGGTGTGAGCCCCAGTTCCCCGGTCTGGAGCTGGCGCAGGATGTCGATGTAGTCGAATGTGCCGCCTGCCTGGGTGTAAAGGAAGATGATGGCCCCGAGCATCAGCACCGAGCCGGCCATGGTGTACAGGAAGAACTTGACGGCGGCGTAGATGCGGCGGTCGTAGCCCCAGACGCCGATCAGGAAGTACATGGGGACGAGGGCGATTTCCCAGAAGACGTAGAAGAGGAAGAGGTCGAGCGCGCAGAAGACGCCGACCAGACCGAATTCCAGCAGCAGCAGGAAAGCGTAGAATTCCTTGGGGCGCTTGTCGATGTAGCGCCAGGAGAGCAGGACGCAGATGGGCGTGAGGAGCGTGGTGAGAAGGATGAGCCAGAGGCTGACGCCGTCGATGGCGATGTGGTAGTGGATGCGCGGGGAAGCGATCCAGTTGAGGTCGGTCTCGAAGACGAAGCCGTTGGGATGACCTTCGGACGGCGCCGGCTGAAAGCCGGCGGCAGCTCTGACCACAGGCGAAAGACGAATGCCGACCTTATCCGCGGATAAGGAGACCAGCACGGCTTCGCCCCTAGTCAAAGCTGCCCCACCAGGCTGCATCGCCACAACCTGGAGGTCGGGCGGCCTGAGAGGCCGCCGCAGGCTGTGAGCCTGCCCCACAGTGTTAGTGGGCAGCCATGGGGCGATCAGGAACAGCGAGACGAGGAACGTGACGACGGAGGCGGAAAGGGCGAAGACGCGCACAACGGCGATGTTCTTTGGCAGCAGGATCGCTATGAGGAAGGCCACCAGCGGGAGTGCGATCACCACGGTGAGGAGGTTCATCGCGCACCTCCCAGACCCACGGCGACCAACAGCAGGACGGACCCGAACACCACCCACGCGGCGTAGCTTCGTATGTAGCCCGATTGCGCCAGGCGCATGACCGCGCCCATGCCGCGCGCGCGGGTTCCGACTCCGTTGACCGCGCCGTCGATCACCTCGACATCCATGCCGCGCCACAGCACCGTGCGCGAGCCTTCCACCAGCGGATGCACCACCAGCGCGTCGTACACTTCGTCGACTTTGTACTTGTTCAACACCAGGCGATAGAGCCAGCCGAGCGCGCTGGCGAACTTCCCGGGCAGACCGGGCGCGTGGACGTAAAACACCCAGGCGAGCACAATGCCCAGCATGCCCGCGCCCGCCGAGGTCCACACCAGCGCGGGGTTCTCGACGCCGGTCTCGGGGAAGATGGGCTCCAGCCAGCGCGGCACGTTGATGAAGCCGCCGCCGAGCGAGAGAGCGGCCAGCACCAGCAGCGGACCGGTCATGATGAGCGGCGATTCGTGGGGGTGCTTGTCGCCGCGGTATGGGCCGGCGAAGGCCATGAACCAGGCGCGGAAGACGTAGAAGGCGGTGAGCGAGGCGGTGAAGACGCCCACCCAGTAGATCCACGGGGCGCGCGCGTAGGCGGCGGAGAGGATGGCGTCCTTGCTGAAGAACCCGGAGGTGAAGGGGAAGCCGGAAATCGCGAACGAGGCGCACAACAGCGTGAGGGCGGTCACCTTCATGTGGTTATACAAGCCGCCCATCTTGCGCAGGTCCTGCTCGCCGTTCAGTCCGTGGATCACCGCGCCGGCGCCGAGGAAGAGCAGCGCCTTGAAGAACGCGTGGGTCATCAGGTGCCAGATGCCGGCGGAGAAAGCGCCGACGCCCGCGCCCAGGAACATGTAGCCGAGCTGGGAAACGGTGGAGTAGGCGAAGACCTTCTTGATATCAAACTGGGTGAGGCCGATGGTGGCGGCGAAGAAGGCGGTGGCGAGGCCAATGCCCGCGACCCAGTCCATTGCGATAGGCGCGTGCAGGAAGAGGGCGTGCGAGCGGACGATCATGTACACGCCGGCGGTGACCATGGTGGCGGCATGGATGAGCGCGGAAACGGGTGTGGGACCGGCCATGGCGTCGGGCAGCCAGACATACAGAGGAAGCTGCGCGGACTTGCCGCAGGCGCCCACCAACAACAGCAGGCAGATGGTGGTGAGAATGCCGTACCCGGCTTCCTTCGGCATGCCCGCGGCGGCGGTGAAGACCTGGCCGAAATCGAGCGTTCCGAACTGGCGGAAGATGAGGAACATGGCCAGCGAGAAGCCGAAGTCGCCGATGCGGTTCACGATGAAGGCCTTGTTGCCCGCGGTGGTGGCGAAGTTCTCGGTGAAATAGAAACCGATGAGCAGGTAGCTGCACAGGCCCACGCCTTCCCAGCCCACGAACATGACCAGGAAGTTCGTGGCCAGCACCAGGGTCAGCATGAAGAACATGAACAGGTTCATGTAGGAGAAGAAGCGATAGTAGGCGCCTTCGTGCTCCATGTAGCCGATGGCGTAGATGTGAATCAGCGAGCCGATGCCGGTTACCACGAGCAGCATTACCGCGGTAAGGCGGTCGAGGGCGAAGTCGCAGCCGATGTTGATGGGGCCGCTTTGGATCCACGTGAAGTAGTGCTCGACGACGGGCGTTTCCAGCGCGCCCGCGGCGAGCAGCACCTTCAGCACCCAGGCGAAGGAGAGCAGCACCGAGCCGATGGCCACGGCGTTGATAAGGGCCCGGGGCATGCGACGGCCGGCGAGCCCGTTGATCAGGAAGCCCGCGAAGGGAAATATCGGAATGAGCCAGAGATTCATCGGTTGTCGCCGGTCAGTATTTCATGGAGCTGATCTCGTCGATTTCGAGCGATTTGCGGTTCTTGAAAACCGTGAGAATGATGGCCAGGCCGACCGCCGCTTCGGCCGCCGCCACCACCATCACGAAGAACGCGAAGATGTGCCCGTCCACGGCCTTCCACTGGTAGGAGAAGGTGATGAAGGTGAGGTTCACGGCGTTGAGCATCAGCTCGATGGACATAAAGACGGTAATGATGTTGCGCCGGTAGAGGAACCCGGCGATGCCGAGACAGAACAGGATGGCGCTGAGCGTGAGATACCAGTTGACCGGGACGGCATGCGCGGGAGGCATCAATCGATCTCCTTTCGCGCAAGAACGATGGCGCCCACGATGGCGATCAGGATCAGCACCGAGGTGACTTCAAACGGCAGCAGATAGCGCGTGAAGAGCGGGATGCCGATGTCGCGCGGGCCGCCGCCGGGGAACCCGCCGAACCAGACCAGCTCGCCGCGGGGCAGCAGCGCCTGGATGACAAAGGCCACGATGCCGAGGAAGACGGCCACCAGCGGCACGCCGGCCAGCTTCACCAGTTGGCGCGACTTGGTCACCTTCTCGCCGCCGGCGTTCAGCAGCATGATGACGAAGACGAACAGCACCATGATGGCGCCCGCGTAGACGATCATCTGGGCGGCGGCGAGGAACTCCGCGCCTAGCAAAAGGTAGAGCACGGCGAGCGCGCCCATCACGCCGATGAGCGAGAGCGCGCTGGTGATGGGATGGGTCTGCACCACCAGATTGATGCCGCACAGAACGGCGATGGCGGCGAAGGTGAGAAACAGGACGGTGTCCATGGCTATTTCGGAAAGATCGCCACGACGGCGGCGGTAGCCAGCATGACCACCATGCCGAGGGGGAACATGAAAGTCCAGGCGAACTTCATGAGCTGGTCGTAACGGAAGCGCGGCAGCGTTCCGCGCACCCAGATCCACACGAATAACAAGCCGCCGGCCTTGGCCGCGAACCAGAACAACGGCACGGCGATTTTGTTGACGATGGGGAAAACGAACTCGCCGACGAGGAAAAGCGCGGCCAGTGCGAACGAGGCCAGCGCCACCACCGGGAACGTGAAGCGGTCCTTCGGGCGCGCCGGGTTCCAGGCGGCCCACAGACAGACCAGGCCGGCCAGTGCGAAGATGGCGGGCGCCACAAAATCCGACCACGGGGCCGGGAAGAGCGGCTGCCATCCGCCCAGGAACAGCAGGGTGGTGACGCAGGTGACCGTCACCATGTTGCAGTATTCGGACATGAAGAACGAGGCGAAGTTCATGCTCGAGTATTCGGTGTGAAAGCCGGCCACCAGTTCGTTTTCGGCTTCCGGCAGGTCGAAGGGGATGCGGTTGGTTTCGGCGAAGGACGCGATCAGGAAGACGATGAACGCGAGAACCTGCAGGGGGAAGACCTGGAAAATGCTCCAGCGCGGGATGAAGCCGAAGAAGAAACCGCCCTGGGAGACCACCAACTCGCGGAAGCTGAGGGTGTTGGCCAGCAGCAGCGGGCAGGCGATGGCGAGGGCCATGGGCAGCTCATAGCTGATCATCTGCGCGGAGCTGCGCAGTCCGCCCAGCAGCGAGTATTTGTTGTTCGAGGACCAGCCCGCGAGCGCCACGCCGTACACGCCCACCGCGGAGATGGCCAGCACGAAGATCACGCCGATGCGCAGATCGGTCATCTGCAGCCAGGTGCTGATGGGATGGCCGGCCACGGTGAGTTTGACCTCCGGGCCGAAGGGCATGACGCAGACGCTGATGAGCGCGAGCGAGACGGCGAGGAACGGCGCCAGCAGGTAGATGAACTTGTGTACGTGGGAAGGGATCAGGCCTTCCTTGGTGATCAGCTTGATGACGTCGGCGACCGGCTGCAGCAGGCCATGCGGACCGACGCGATAGGGACCGGGGCGAAGCTGAATGTGCCCGACGACCTTGCGCTCGATCCACTGCAGGTAGGCCAGGATCGTCATCAGGACTCCGAAGAGGATGGCGAGTTTGACCAGCGTGACGATGATGTAGGTTAGGTCCATCTGGTTCCCGGGATGCGGACCGCTCCGTCACCGTCGCGGCTCGGAACGGATTCGTGAAAAGGTGTCATTTTCCCTGATAGAGAGCGCCGGGCGCTTCGAGAACCGTGTTCAGCGTTTTGGAATAGCGCCCGAGCGAACCGGACGTGTACAGCGTGTCGCCCGCGGAGCGGATCAGCTCGGGCCGGATGTTGGCCGGGACGGGGCCATTCACGGCGGCGGTTTGCGCCGCCCCACCGCTGGCTACTATGGGCAAAGGAATATTATAGCCGCGCACGTTGCGGCGAATCTCTTCGAAGACGTTGGCGGGCAGCCAGACGCCGATGTTGGCGCCCATCTCCTTTGCAAGCAGGCCGATGATTTCGAGATCGGTTTTCGTGCCCATTACCTTCACGGCGGCTTTCTGCTTCTGCACTTCACCGCAGACGTTGGTGACGGTGCCGTTCTTTTCGTAGGCGGAAGCTGCGGGGAAAACCACGTCGGCGCGGCTGGCCGTTTCGGTGAGGAACAGATCCTGCACCACAACAAAGGCGCCGGTGGCGGCGAGGGGCGCGCGCTTCAGCGGATTCGCGCCAACCACCCAGAGCACGTCCAACGTGGGTTCGGCGAGGATCTGGTCAAGCGCGAGACCCGGCTGGGCGAGGCCGGGGCCGGGATCGGGCAGCAGGCCCATGTCGAAAGCGCCACGCGAGTTCGAGTAATCCACCAGCGGCACGTACTGCACGGGAATGCCGAGGGAATCGCCGAAGGCAACCAGACGGCGGACCGCGTCGCCCTTGACGGAATCGCCGTAGAGGATGACCAGCTCGGGCTCGGCCTCCAGCTTGTCGCGGAGCTGCTCGAGCGCATCGATTTCCGTGCCGGGCGCGGCGGTGAGCGAAGCCACGGCGTAGGCGTTTTCGCGGATGGGGCCGGGCGTCACGCTGTAGACGTGCGCGCCGTGATGGCGGAAGTTGGCGCGCACCTGGAAGGCGAGGAACGGGTGCTGCTGCGCGAGGTCGCTGGCGACAATCAGCACGGCCTTGCGCTCGTAGAGGTCGGCGGTGGTGGCGAGTGCGTCTCTCCCTCGCGTTGCGGCGGACCAGCCGGCCTGAGAGGCCGCCGCAGGCCGAGGGCCTGCCCCACACTCAGAGGGCTGGCTCAGCGCGTCCAGCAAAGTGGCGATGTCGCCGGTGCGGTGGTGATCGATGTTGTTCGTGCCCAGCACCTCGCGCGCGAACTTCTGCAGGAGGTAATCCTCCTCGTTGGTGGTGTGGTTGGAGCCGATGACGCCGAACTTGCCGCCGCGCTGTTTCACTTCGCCGAATTTCTTCGCGACGGCAGCGAGCGCTTCGCCCCAGGAGGCGGGTTCGAGCTTGCCGTCCTTGCGCAGCAGCGGCGATTGCAGGCGCTCCGGGTGCTGCACGAAATCGAAGGCGTAGCGGCCCTTCAGACACAGGAACTCGCCGTTGATGCCGGAATGATCGCGATTGTTGCCGCGGATGATTTCGTCGTTGCGAACGCCCAGCGTGGTCTTGCAACCGTCCGCGCAGTGCGCGCAGATGGCGCCCACGTGCTGCATCTCCCACGGCCGCGTCTTGTAGCGGTACATGCCGCTGGTGAGCGCGCCCACCGGACAAATGTCGATGCACATGCCGCACTCGTCGCAGGCGAGATGATTGCCCTCGTTGGGGACGATCTCCGAAATGACGCCGCGGTTGGCCACGCCCAGAGCGTTCACGCCCATCCCCTCATTGCAGACGCGCACGCAGCGGTAGCAGAGAATGCAGCGCGGCGCGTCGTAGAAGACCACGGGAGACCACTGCGCTTCGTCGACGTGAACCTTCTCTTCGACGAAGCGACTTTCGCCGAGGCCGTAGCGGAAGCTCATGTCCTGCAGCTCGCACTCGCCGCCCTTGTCGCACACCGGGCAATCCAGCGGGTGGTTGGTGAGCAGGAGCTCGACCATCGACTTGCGCGCTTCGTGCACCACGGGCGTGTCGGTGTGGACGATCATGCCCTCGGCCACCGGCGTGGTGCAGGCCACCTGCAGCTTGGGAGTCTTCTCCACCTCGACCAGGCACATGCGGCAGGCGGCCTGTAGCGTGTACCCGTCGTAGTAACAGAAAGACGGAATCTCGATGCCCACGTCCTTCGCGGCGTTGATGAGCAGCGTTCCGGGGGCGGCCTTCACGGCCTTGTCATCGATGGTGAGGTTTACCAGATCAGCCATTGCAGTTACACCGCCGCCAGCTCGCTGGCGTGCTCATACGGGCACGGTTGTCCGTTCAGGTGCGCTTCGAATTCGGGACGAAACTTTTCGACGAAGGACATCATGGGCATGGCGGCGGCATCGCCGAGCGCGCAGAACGTGCGGCCCAGCATGTTGCTGGCGACGTCGTACATGAGGTCGATGTCGGACGCGCGCCCGCCGCCTTCGTGGAAGCGGACGAGGATCTTCTTCAGCCAGGTGGTGCCCTCGCGGCAGGGGATGCACCAGCCGCAACTCTCGTGCGCGTAGAAGCGCATGATGCGCAACATGGCCTTCACCATGCACGTGTTTTCGTCCATGACCACGACGCCGCCGGAGCCGAGCATGCTTTTCGCTTTGGCCACGGCGTCGAAATCCATGGCGAGGTCGCACTCGTCTGCCCTGAGCACGGGGCAGGAGGAACCGCCGGGAATCACCGCCTTCAGCTTTTTGCCGTTGCGCACGCCGCCGCCGACTTCGTCGATCATGCGGAGCAGGTTGAATCCCATGGGCAGCTCATACACACCGGGCTTGTTCACGTGGCCGGAGAGGCAGAACAGACGGGTGCCGCCGTTTCTTGGCGTGCCCAGCGCCGCGAATGCCGCTCCACCATCCTGGATGATGGCCGGCACCGCCGAATAGGTTTCCACGTTGTTGAGCACGGTGGGGCACTGCCACGCGCCCACCACGGCGGGGAAGGGCGGCTTCAGCCGGGGGATGCCGCGCTTGCCCTCGAGCGAATCGAGCAGAGCGGATTCCTCGCCGCACTCGTACGCGCCGGCGCCGCTGTGCGTGTACACGTGGAAGGCCCAGCCGCTGCCCATAACGTTGTCGCCGAGGATACCGCGCGCGTACGCTTCGCCGATGGCGCGGTCCGTGATCTCGATGAGGTAGCGATACTCGCCGCGGATGTAGATGTAGCCGGCGTGCGAATCGATGGCGCGGGCGGCGATCATCATGCCTTCGATGAGCTGATGCGGGTCGTTCTCCATGAGCACGCGGTCCTTGCAGGTGCCCGGCTCGGATTCGTCGGCGTTGCAGATGATGTACTTCGGTTTGGGCGAATTGCGCGGCACGAAGCTCCACTTGAGGCCGGCGGGGAAGCCCGCTCCGCCGCGCCCGCGAAGGTTGGAAGTCTTCACCTCTTCGATGATCTGCTCGGGCGTCATGTCCAGCGCTTTGCGGAAAGCCTGGTAGCCGCCGCTGGCAAGGCTGGTGTCGATGGAGGCGCTGTTGGCGAGTTCGAAACGCTTCGTCAGCACCTTCACTTCAAGAGGGCTGGGTTGGTTGTAGAGCATGGTTATTGCGGCCTCGCGTGCAGCGCGCGCAGATCGTCGATGAGCTTGTCGAACTTTTCGGGTGTCACGTCGTGGTGAAAATCGAAGTTCACTTCCACGGCGGGAGCCCAGGAGCAGGCGCCCATGCACTCCACCTCTTCGAGCGAGAACAAGCCGTCCGGCGTCACTTCCTTGTTGCCGATGCCGAGCTTTTTCTTCGCGTGCTCGTAGAGCTCTTCGCCGCCCACCAGCAGGCAACTGATGTTGGTGCACACCTGGATGTGGAAGCGACCCAGCGGCTGGCGATGCAGCATGGAGTAGTAGCCGACCACTTCGTCCACCTGCAGCGGGGCGACGCCGCAACGACGGGCCACTTCCGCTATCAGCTCGCTGGTGATGGCGCCGGTTTCGTCCTGCGCGTAGAGCAGCATGGGCACCACCGCGGAGCGCTGGCGGCCGGCCGGGTAGATTTTGAGAAGCTTCTCGAACTTCGCTTCAAGCTGTGGCGAAAAGGTCATGTCATTTGTTTTGGCCGATTGAAAATCGGCCGCAGGATAGAATCCTGCCCCACAATTCAAAATGCAGAAGCCCCACACAAAGACTAAAGTCTGTGCCACCTTTTATCAGAAACAGGAATCTCACCGGTCCACGTCTCCGAGGACAAAATCCATGCTGCCCATGGCGGCGATGGTGTCGGCGATCAGCGATCCTTCGATCATGGCCGGCAGGCCTTGCAGATTTCCGAAACTCGGCGTGCGCATGAACACGCGCCAGGGGTGCGACGTTCCATCGCTGACGATGTAGTAGCCGATCTCGCCGCGCGGCGATTCCACCACCTGATACACTTCGCCGGCGGGAACGCGGTAGCCCTCGGTGACAATCTTGAAGTGGTAGATGAGCGCTTCCATCTCCGTCTTCATTTTCTCGCGGTCCGGCAGCACGATGTGCGGCGCGCTGGCCTGCCACGGGCCTTCGGGCATGCCCTCCAGAGCCTGTTTGACGATGCGCGCGCTCTGGCGCATCTCTTCCAGCCGCACCTGAAAGCGCGAGTACACGTCGTTGCCGGTACGCACGGCGATATCGAAATCGAACTTTTCGTAGGACGAATAGGGCTCGGATTTGCGGATGTCCCAGGCGACGCCAGCGCCGCGGAGCAGGGGCCCGGTGAGGCCCAGATCGAGCATGTCTTCCACCGACATGAAGCCGACGCCTTTGGTGCGGCGCATCCAGATGGGATTGGTGTTCAGCAGGTTTTCGTATTCGTCCACCTTGGACGCGAAGCCGTCGATGAACCTGCGCACCGCGTGCTGCCATCCGCGCGGCGGCTCCAGCGCCAGCCCGCCAGGCCGGATGTAACTGGTCATCATGCGCTGGCCGGAGAACATCTCGAAGATCTTCAGGACGTCCTCGCGCTCGCGGAAGCAGTAGAAGAACATGCTCATGGCGCCGAGGTCGAGGGCGTGCGTGCCCAGCCACACCAGGTGGCTGGCAATACGCTGCAGCTCGGCCAGCATGACGCGAATCCACTGCGCTTTCGGGGGGATCTCGATGTCGCCGATCAGCTTCTCCACGGCCAGCGCGTAGACGAGGTTGTTGGAGAGGTTGGCGAGATAATCGACGCGGTCGGTGAGCGTCACCCCCTGGTGCCACGTTTTGACCTCGAACTCTTTTTCGATGCCGGTATGGAGAAAGCCGATGTCCGGCGCCGCACTGGTAATGATTTCGCCGTCCAGCTCTATGACCACGCGCAACACGCCGTGCGTGGACGGGTGCTGCGGGCCCATGTTGAGGACCATGCGGCGAGTGGCGTCCGGGGTGCCCGGCGTGAGCTGCTCGCCGGGCTGGGCCACCATCGTGTCGGTATGTGCTTTCAGCTCCTCCATGGGTCTCCTACTCGCTCGGATAGCTGTACTTGTAACCATGCACCGGGTAGTCCTTGCGCAGCGGGTGCCCTTCCCAGTCCAGCGGCATGAGCAGGCGGTGCAGGTTGGGGTGATTGCGGAAAGGGATGCCGAACAGGTCGAAGACCTCGCGCTCGTACCAGTTGGCGCCGCGCCATACGGATGTCACCGAGTCGATCTCCTGCCCGTCGGCGACGCGACACTTCAACCGCAGGCGCTCGTTACGGTCGAGCGAATGCAGCAGGTAGACGACCTCGAAGCGCGGCTCGGCGGGGAACCAGTCGACCGCGGTGATGGCGCTGAGGCGGATGAAGCCGAGGTCGTCGCGGGCCGCGCGGCACACGCCGGCGATGCGCTCGGGGGCGATCAGCAGGGTGAGCTCGTCGCGATCAGTGTGGCCGCCGACGATGGCGCAGGGATCGAACGCATCCAGCGCCGCGGCCGAAGGGAACGATTTCAATGGATCGGGGAGCATTATTCTTTCGTGTTCTCGCCCGCGCCGGCGTGGGACCAGTCCAGCGCGCCCTTCTTCCAGATGTAAAAGAATCCGGACACGATCAGAACGATGAACAGGAACATCTCGAAGAAGCCGAACAGCTTCAGGTCGCGATAGACCACCACCCAGGGATACAGGAAGACGGCTTCGATATCGAAGAGGATGAATACGATGGCCACCAGATAGAACTTGACGCTGAAACGGTCGCGCGCCGAGCCGGTGGGCGCGATGCCGCACTCGTAGGGAGTATCTTTCTGGCGGCTGCGAGTCCGCTGGCCCACCAGCCAGGACAGCGTCACCAGCGCGGCGGCGGTGGCGCCGGCCAGAAGAACCTGGAGAAGAACGGGAAAGTAGGACGCGGGATCCGCAGTGGGCATCGTAGGGGCCTCTTTCGACTATAATGAGGGGCAAAACGGGGTGTCAAACGCGCGCCCGTTTTTTCGCCGTCATGCAACAAACAGAACAGATCGACATTGTAGTGAATGGCGAAGGCCGGCGCGTGCCTGGAGGCCTGACGGTGAGCGAGTTGCTGGCGTGGCTGGAGGTGGTTCCCGGCCGCGTGGCGGTGGAACTGGACCGGCGGATCGTGCGCAGGGCGGACTGGCCGGGGACTCTGGTTCCGGCCGGCGGACAGTTAGAGATCGTACAGTTTGTCGGGGGTGGTTGAAGGGGCGGTTTGCGTCGTGGCAGCTACCGCTATTTGTATGCGCGTCCCCGGGCGGCCCCAGTCCCAGGGGTGCGAAATGCCCTATTGACTCCAGCGGTGGGGCAGGTACAATTTGAATGGTTCCCTGGAATCGGAAACACGGGCGTCCAAACATGTTCAAAACAAAGAAAACCCGTCCTGAAAGTAGCGTGGAAGAACAGTCGTACTCGAGCAGCGAGGTTTCTCGCATCGCGCAGGTGAGCCTGCGTCAGCTCCAGTGGTGGGACGAGCGCAAGGTGGTCTCCCCCCGGCACGAGGGGCACAAGCGCATCTACTCGCAGGAGGAAGTGATCGAGATTACGGTTATCGCCGAGCTGCGGCGCAAGGGGTTCTCCTTGCAGAAGATTCGCCGCGTGCTGCGCTTCCTGCAGCGCGAGATGGGGCACCGGCTGAACGAAGTGGTGGACAGCAACGCGAACCTGCATCTGGTCACCGACGGCAAATCCATCTACCTCGAGGACCAGCAGGAGCGGATCATCGACATCTTCAAGAACGCTCGGCAGCCGATGTTCCTGGTGTGCGTGACCGACCAGATGCGGCGTCTGGGCAATGGCCTGATCGCGCCCCGCAAGCCGGCGCGGACCGAGGTAGCGCCGCTCAGCAAGAAGGCCCGGCTGGGCTGATCAGGCACCGTCGTCAGCGGCGGCTCCATTACGGTGTCCGAGCAACGCGCAGAACTGCTGATTGGGGCCGGTTGCGCCCTCGCCGGCGTGGCTGTCCATCTTGCCACCAACGGCTCCTACGGTTACTTCCGCGATGAACTGTACTATCTGGCCTGCGGCGACCACCTCGACTGGGGCTACGTGGATCATGCACCGCTGATCGCCCTGGTCGCGCGCCTGACCCGCACACTCCTCGGCGACTCTCTGCACGCCATCCGCTTGCTGCCCGCACTGGCGAGCGGCTTGAAGATTCTGCTGGCGGGGCTGATTGCCCGCGAACTGGGCGGCGGCCGCTTTGCCATCTTCCTCGCCTGTCTCTGCGTTCTGATTGCCCCGGTGTACCTCGGAATCGACACCATCCTCACCATGAACGCTTTCGAGCCGCTGTTCTGGATGGGGTGTGCCTGGGTGCTGCTGCTGGCCATCAATCGCGACCAGCCGCAACTGTTGATCTGGCTGGGCGTGCTGGCTGGTGTGGGCCTCGAGAACAAGCACTCCATGCTGTTTTTCGGCGCGGCTCTGGTGGCCGGACTTCTGCTGAGCGGCGAGAGGCGTCTGCTGCTGAATCGCTGGATGTGGGTGGCTGGCGCCATCGCTCTGCTGCTGTTCCTGCCGAACCTGATCTGGCAGGCGCGGCACGCCTGGCCCACCATCGTGGATTTGCGCAACGCCCGGAACAAGAACATCCCGCTGACGCCGGCGGCGTTTCTGGGACGCCAGGTGCTGGTGATGCTGCCGCTGAACATTCTGGTCTGGCTGGCGGGCCTCTGGTTCCTGTTGCGGGATGCCGCGGCAAAGCGCTATCGCGCGCTCGGCTGGGCCTTTCTGGTGCTGCTGGCCATGATGATCGCGCTGCACGGCAAGAGCTACTACATGGCGCCCGCATACCCGATGCTGTTTGCCGCGGGCGGCGTGTTCTGGGAGAAGCGCGGCACCAGCCCGTGGGTGCGCGTCGCATTGCCGTCGCTGCTGGTGCTGGTGGGCCTGATTGCCGCTCCGGTGGCGCTGCCGCTGCTGCCGCCGGACGCGCTGGTGCGCTACCAGCAGGCGCTCCGCATCCGGCCGCCGCGCGATTATGTCTCCGAAGCCGGCCGCTTGCAGGAGGCGTTCGGCGACATGTTCGGATGGGAGAAGATGGTGCGGAAGGTGGCCGCCGTCTACCACGCGTTGCCGCCGGAAGAGCGAAGCCGCGCCGCCATCTTCGCCTTGAACTACGGGGAGGCGAGCGCCGTCGACTTCTTTGGCCCGCGTTACGGATTGCCCAAGGCCATTTGTCCGAACCAGACTTACTTCTACTGGGGGCCGCGCCAGTACACCGGCCAGGTAGTGCTGGTGCTGGGGATCAGCGACGCGGTTCTCAACGCGGACGACAATCGGAAACGCGGTGAAGCCCTGTTTCGCAGTGTCGAGTACGGTCCGCGCGTGGAACATCCGTATTCCATGACGTGGGAGCACTATCCGATTGTGATTGCGCGCGGACTGAAGTGGCCGCTTGCGCAGTTGTGGCCGCGGCTGAGATTCTGGAACTGACGTTTCCCCGGCTGGACCGGGTTGGTGGATCCGCTGCCCCACAGGCTGAAGCCTGTGCCACCATTTACTGACAAGCCTCTGATGACAAGGTGGAACAGACTTTAGTCTGTGTAAATGTAAATGTATACTCGTTATTCTGCGCTAATTCTGCTACTTGTCGCCGCCGCCTCCGCCGCGGGTGGCTATCGCAACTTCAAGGTCGCGGTCTACGCGCGCTCCTACGAAGTGCGCCAGATGAAGGACCTGGCGTGGCTGGAAGCGCGCTGGAGCGTCATCGAGAAGGAGATCCACGTGGACAAGGTCTACGTGGAGACCTTCCGCGACGACGTCATGCCGGACGAAGAGACGCTGGAGGCCGTGAAGGGCTTCTTCGCGAAGCGCGGAGTGAAGACCGCCGGCGGCATCGCCACGGTGAGGAACGAACGGGACCATTACCGCACCTTCTGCTATAGCGATCCCGAAGAGCGCCAGAAGCTGAAACAGGTGGTCGAGTACACGGCGCGCCACTTCGACGAAATCATCCTCGACGACTTCTTCTTCACCTCCTGCACGAAGGATTCCGAGATTCGCGCGAAGGGCAGCCGGAGCTGGACCGCGTACCGGCTGGACCTGATGGCGGAGGTGGCGAGGGATCTGGTGATCGGCCCGGCGCGGGCAGTGAATCCCAAAGTGAAGATGGTGATCAAGTATCCGAACTGGTACGACCACTATCAGTTCTCCGGCTACAACCTGGAAGTGGAGCCCGGGCTGTTCGACGCCATCTACACGGGCACGGAGACGCGCGATCCGGTGTACAACGAGCAGCACCTGCAGCCGTACCAGGGTTATGAGATCGTCCGCTATCTGGACAACGTGAAGCCTGGAGCCAACGGCGGCGGATGGGTGGACCCGGGGGGCCGCCAGTATCTGGACCGCTACGCCGAGCAGCTCTGGCTGACGCTGTTCGCCAAAGCTCCCGAGATCACGCTGTTCGACTTTCGCCAGTTGATCGAGCCGGTGCGCGGGCCCGATGGCGCGCCGGAGCCGGACACGCTGACGGGCCGCGTGGCCGGATACACGTTCGCGCAGGTGGACGGCTTCCTTGGCGCGCTGGGAAAGCCGGTGGGCGTGAAAAGCTACAAGCCTTGTCATTCCTCTGGCGAGGATTTCCTGGTTAACTACCTGGGCATGCTGGGCATCCCGGTGGAGCTGACGCCGGTGTTTCCCGTTGACGCGCCCACCGTGCTGCTCACCGAGCAGGCGAAGTTCGACGCGGCGATCATGGAGAAGATCAAGCAGCAGCTCGTGGCCGGGAAGAACGTGGTGATCACGTCGGGCCTGTTGCGGGCGCTGCAGGGCAAGGGGATCGAGGACATCGCCGAGGTGGAATACACCGGGCGGAAGGCGGCGACGCACGAGTTCGGGAGCCGCGGGCAGTTTCGCAATTCGGAGTCGGAGATCATTATTCCCGAGATACGGTATCCGACGAACGATGCCTGGGAAACCATCTCGTGCCTGACAAGCGGGGTCGGCTATCCGATTCTGCTGGAGGCCGCGTACTCCAAAGGGACGCTGTACGTGTTGACCATTCCCGACAATTTCGGCGACCTGTACAAGCTGCCCACGGAAACGCTGACGCGGTTGAAGGAAGTGGTGACGAAGGATCTGTTTGTGCGCGTGGAGGCGCCGGCGCAGGTAAGCCTGTTCGCCTATGACAACAACAGCTTCATCGTGGAGAGTTTCCTGCCACATTTCGAACAGGTGCGCCTGGTGCTGGACAAGCGCTTCGCGGCGATTCGCGACCTGACCACCGGCCAGCGGCTGGAAGGGCAGGCGGATGGCGACCGTATGGTATACCGCACGTTTCTCCAGCCGCACACGTATCGGGTGTTTGTGGCGGAGGCGGGGAAGTAGGGCCTGCGGCGCGGCAGCGCACGGCGCTGCCCCGCTTCGGATATAACTGAGGACGTGATCCGAACAACCGTCCTCCTGCTGGCAGCGCTGACTGCGTCCGCCGCCGAGCGCATCGACCTGAATGGCGAGTGGCGCATGGCCATTGATCGCGCTGGCACGGGCGCCGCACAGGGCTGGACCGCGAGCATTCCGCCGGCCGCCGAAGCGGTCACCGTCCCGCACACGTGGAACATCGGCAGGTACGCCGACTACGAAGGTGTTGCGTGGTATTTTCGCCGGTTCACGTCGCCCGTTGCTCATCGAGTGGAGTTGCATTTCGGCGCCACGTTCTACAAGGCGCGGGTGTGGCTCAACGGCGTGGAGGCCGGGTCGCACGAGGGCGGTCATACCGAGTGGTGGGTGGATGCGACGCCGCTGCTTCGCGCCGACAACCTGATCGCCGTGGAGATCGACAACCGGCCCGGTTTTGCTACCATCCCCGGCTATGCGATGTCGCTTCGTGGAGGCGGCAACGTCTGGTACGACTGTGGCACTACGGCGGCATCGTGCGCGATGTCTGGCTGGCGGCGAGCGAGCCCGTGCTCATTCGGCGGCAGCATGTGGTCAGCGTGCTGGCGGGCGAGACTGCCGACATCACCGATCAGGTCCTCCTCGAAAACCACGGCGCCGTTACGGTCACCGTGCACGTGCGCGTCGAACTGCTGCCGCCCGACGGCAGCGTCCCCGTCCAGAGAGTCGAGCAGAACGTGACCGTCGCGCCCGGCTCGACTACAGCGACCGTAAAGATGCTCGCAACGCCGGTGAAGCTGTGGTACCTGGATCAGCCCAATGTATACCGCATTCGCGCTGCGCTACCGGGGGACGCCATCGAAGACAATTACGGTTTCCGCAAGATCGAGATCCGCGACCGCCATCTTTATCTCAACGGCGAGCGCGTGCGCCTTACCGGCATGACCCGCCACGAGGACTCGCCGTGGGAAGGCCTCGCCGAAACGCGCGGCACCATGCTGCACGACTACCGCGAATTGAAGGAGCTGCAGGTCACGCTGACCCGGCCCGTGCATTACCCGCAGAACCCCGTCATCCTTGACTTCGCCGACCGCAACGGCATCCTGCTGATCCCCGAGATTCCCATGTGGCAGTTCAGCGAGGCGCAGATGAGCGACGCGCGCGTCATCGCGCTGGCGAAACAGATGATGACCGAGATGGTGGAGGGGGCATGGAATCATCCATCCATTCTCGGCTGGAGCGTCTGCAACGAGAGTGAGACCAACACGCCGGGCGGACGCCGCTACTTCGATCTGATGTACAGCCTGGTGAAGGGCCTCGACCCGGACCGCTATGTTTCCTACGCCGACAATCAGATCGCGGGCGGCGCCGATCCGAAGATCAATGCCGCGTCCGCCGCCGACTTCGTGATGATGAACCAGTATTTCGGAACGTGGGGCGGGCCGGAAGAGGGGCTGGCGCCGTCGCTGGAGCGGGCGGGCCGGGATTATCCGGACAAGATGTTCATCATTTCCGAGTTCGGCGCGGCGGGCGTTTTTGCGCCGGACAAAGTGGCGGGCGATGCGTTGCGGCGGCACATCATTAGTTCCCAGATGGAGATCTTCCGCCGTTTCGATTTCATCGGAGGCGCGATCCTGTGGTGCTATCAGGACTACAAGTCGCACCGGAATCTGCGGCCGGGCGAGACCAGCGGCGAGGTGGAAATGGGCGTTGTCGACGAGAACCGCCAGCGCAATCCATCGTTCTACTTATGGAAAGAGGAGAACTCGCCCGCGATAGTGGATCTGCGTTGGCAGCAGGGAAACTGGTGGCGGCCTCCTTCCGGGTTCACGGCGGCGGTGGCGCGGCGGGGCGAAAATGCGTTGCCTTCATACACGCTGCGCGGGTACCGGGCCGAGTGGGAGGTTCGCGGCGCGGACGGCGCAGTGATTTCCGAGGGCGCCAGCGAACTGCCCGACATCGGCGCGCCGCACACGGTGACGGCCACGTGGCCGCCGACGAACCAACGTGGCGTGAAGCTGATGTTTCGCCTGCGCCGGCCCACCGGTTTCGTGGCCTTCGAGAAGACGCTCGACTGGTGAGAGGGTCGGTCCGGCGGCGTCAGCGTCGAGGAGATGGAACGGCAGGGCTACAAGGTCCCGGTGCGATGATGACCCATCGGCAGGCGGGTCGAGGACCCGCCGCAGGCTGAGAGCCCAATGCCACTTAACTTTTCCATTGCTGAACGCTTGCACAGAATCGTCGGGCAGGATTGTATCCTGCGCGCGGGTTCGTAACCCGCGCACGGCGCCGATTGGAAATCGGCGCGCAGGTTGCAAACCTGCCCCACATGCTGAACTGACCCCCTTCCGCGCCTCCGGTGAAAAGTTAAGTGGTATTGGGCTGAGAGCCTGCCCCACGTTCCCGCAACCTCGGCGCGGGCTCAACATCAGAATACGCAGGGGGAGTTCTGCCGCAACCCGAGCGCCACATCAACCCGTGGCTTATCGCCATATCTGTAATGTTCGGCACCTTCATGGAGGTGCTGGACACCACCGTGGTCAACGTGTCGCTGCCGCACATCGCCGGCAACCTGTCGGCCACGGTGGACGAAGCCACCTGGGTGCTCACTTCGTATCTGGTGGCCAACGCCATCATTCTGCCCATCACCGGCTGGCTGGCGAACTTCTTCGGGCGCAAGAACCTGCTCCTGATGTCGCTGACCGGGTTCACGGGGGCTTCGCTGCTGTGCGGTCTGGCGCCGAATCTGCCCATGCTGATTCTGTTCCGGCTGCTGCAGGGAACCTGCGGAGGATGCATGCAGCCGATCTCGCAGGCGGTGCTGCTGGAGGCGTTTCCGCCGGAGGACCGCGGGAAGGCGATGGGGTTCTGGGGGCTGGGAATCGTCTCGGCGCCGGTGCTGGGCCCGGTGCTGGGCGGCTGGCTGACGGACTCGCTGAGCTGGCGCTGGGTGTTCTACATCAACCTGCCGGTGGGCATCGCGTCCATCCTGATGACGCGCGCGTTCATCTTCGACCCCTCCTACATCAAGCGTTCCAGCAACCGCATCGACTATTGGGGCATCGGCATGCTCGCGGTGTGGGTGGGCGCGCTGCAGGTGGCGCTGGACAAAGGCCAGGAGGACGACTGGCTGTCCTCGACGACGATCGTCTCGCTGCTGGTGGTGTGCGGCGTCTTCCTGGTCGCGTTCCTCTGGCGCGAGATCAAGGCCGCCGCGCCGGTGGTGAATCTGAGCGTCTTCAAAACGCGAACCTATGCCGTAGGTGTGTTTCTGATGACGCTGCTCGGCTTCGGGTTGTATGGGAGTCTGGTGATTCTGCCCATCTGGTTGCAGACTCTGCTGGGGTATCCGGCGATTCAGGCGGGTCTGGCGCTGGCGCCGCGCGGCCTGGGGTCCATGCTGGCGATGCCCGTGGTGGGCACCATCTCCGCGCGCGTCGACAACCGCAAGCTGCTGGCCTGCGGTCTGGGCCTGTGCGGGTACACCATGTACGCGCTCTCGCGGCTGAACCTCAACGTGGGCTACTGGGACCTGTTCTGGCCGCAATTCGTGCAGGGCATCTCGCTGGGTCTGATTTTCGTGCCGCTCACCACGGTGACCATGGCGCCGGTGCCGCGCGAGAACATGGGCAACGCCACCAGCCTGTTCAATCTCATGCGCAACATTGGCGGGAGTATGGGCATCGCCGCCACCACCGCGCTGACGGCACGGTATCAGCAGGAGCACCAGAACTACGTCATGGGGCGCATCAGCGTGTTCAATCCGCGGTTCAACGCCATGCTGGCGGGGCTGCGATCCATGTTCATCGGGCAGGGCGCCAGCCCGGTTCTGGCGAATCGCCGGGCGCTGGCTTCCGTGTATGGCATGGTGCAGCAGCAAACGGCCATGCTGAGCTTCGTCGACGTTTTCCGCCTGCTCATGATGGTGTTTATCGGAATGCTCCTGCTGCTCTTTCTGCTGAAGAAGCCGGCCCGGGGCGGACCGCGCGGGCCGATGCATTAAGCCCGGATTTCGATACTGTCGCTTCCTTGATAACCCCACGGGATGGTCATACGTCCGTCGGAGTGATGGTGGGGCGCATGGCCGGATTCGCCCCAGGGACATGCGGCGTCGCCGGCGTTCTTGCGGGGTCGGGCGAATACACGCCTGACGCCGCGTGTCCGGACCCCCGCTTTCCGCCATAATTGCAGGGCGCACCCAAATGCTGCGCCAATGGTCTCCAGGAGAGGCGGATGGGTGTATACTGTTGGCCGCCGGGAGGCCAAAACGGAGATCCCGGGTTATGGCTGTGTGTGCAGATGACACCATCAGCCGTCTGAGGTGTTTCATGTCCAATGAGGTGTTTCATGTCCAACGTTCGCAGAGATTTCCTTAAGGCGTCATTAGCCGCGAGCGCGCTCCAGGGCTTAATTGCTTCGCTGGGCGGCGGTCGAGCCATGGCTGCGCCCCTTGACGAGGACAGCGCAAGAGCCATCAACCCGGACTTCGACGCAAACGCTCACAGCTTTTGGTCCGACTTTCTTTCGTCCGACGCAGAGCCGATCATCGGCGCTAAAGGGCAGCGCCGCGGAGGAGGCGCCGCGCGTCCGGACGACCCCCAGCCGGTCTTCATGCACTACGGCCCCGAAGGATTCAAGAACGCCGCCGAATTGGACGCCGGCAAGCTGATTTCCTCGGGCGACGTGATGGTCAGCGTCAATACCTCGACGGTCAAGGTCGCGGAAGAAGATCACAATACGTTTCAAAAACTGCAAAACGCCCAAATTCGCGTTGATGTCGCTCAGAAAACAGGGATGATCCCGATGCTCGAAGCGATGGCCTACACCGTCGTTGGAGGGATGCATACCTTGCCGACGGAAGGCAAATCCAGCTCGAAGACCCCGAAAAAGGCATCGCCGACCGTCCAAAGTATCAGCGTCAGCTCCGATGCGGCTTGGCAAAAAATGCAGAACATTCCGCTTCCTACCGGAGAAGGGCGATGGGCATTGAACCTGGAAGCCCAACGGAAAGATTCCCTGTTCGCCAAGATCCTGCAAAACGTGGTAAAGGAGTCGAATCTGTTTGTGCCGATACTTGGCTTTCCGGGAATCGTTGTCTCCGCGCTGAACTCATTCAACAACCTCTACGGAGTAATGCACGCGGGGACCGTTCCCATCATCAAGGGGAATCCGGTGCGCGTGTTTGCGACACAGGACGCGGTCCAGCGCACGGGGGCACCGGGCTCGGTAACGGGAATCCTGCTGCAGGGGGGCACCTACATTCTGATTCCAGCGAAGCACTATTCCTCCGTCGATCGCGAACAATGGAAGAACCTTGCAGTCATACAAGGCCGCGTGGTTCCCCCGAAAACGGCAGCAACAGACCTTGACGCGGCCGCCGCGGAGACTCTGAAAGGCGTGACCTACGTGACGTTCGACGTGGAGGTAGCGCCGACCACATTGTTCGGCGGACCAAAAAAATCGGGCTGAAATGTAATGAGATCCGCAGCCCGCGGTCCCTTTCGGCCGCGGCTGGGCAAGTGCGTTTCTGAGCCGCGCGCGTCAGCAAGCGGTCCTCGGGCTATTTCAGCATCCTGTTGGAAGTTCCGGCACTCCCGCGCGGCTGTTAGCGCGCGTCCATAAGGAGGTAGAGCCATTATGCGGGGATTCGTTCTATTCGCAGTTGCGTGCCTGGCGCCGGCCGGGCCCCTTCGTGCCCAAAGCTCACCGAACCAAACCACGTTGCTGGAACTCGGCAAGCCGATCGAACGCGAGATGCGCGGCGGCGAAAAGCATTCATACAAGGTCCACGCCGAAGCGGGCCAATTCGTTCACGCCGTCGCGTTGCAAGAAGGAATTCATGTCTCGGTGATGCTGTTCGATCCCAGCGGGAAGCCGATCCTGATCGTCGATTCGATGAACGGATCGTTCGGCCCCGAGCCCGTTTCGATCATCGCCTCAGGTTCGGGCGACCTGCGGTTGGACGTCTCTGCGTATTCCACCGAGGCCCCGGCAGGCCATTACCGGGTACAACTCACGGATTTGCGAGCGCCGGCACAAGCGGACCGCCAGCGGATTCAGGCCGAGCGAACCTACATGGAAGGCCGCTTGCTCTATTTGCGAGGGGACGTGGAGTCCGCGCGAGCAGCGGCGGCGAAGTGGCAGGGAAGTTTTGCGCTGTGGCAATCGCTGGATGACAAGTATGGTGAGGCGCTTTCGGTTTACAGCGCCGGTCTCGCTTTTGATTCCGCGAACGACGCAGGCCAGGCCCTGCGGAGCTACAACCAGGCTCTTGCCTTATGGCGGGCCGCGGGCGACCGCGCCGGCGAGGCGGTGACGCTGACCAACATCGGTCTGCTCTACTACGACCACGGGGAGAACCAAAAGGCGCTGGATTACTACAACCAGGCCCTGCCGCTGCTGCGCGCCGTGGGGGACCGCGCCAGCGAGGCGACCACGCTGACCAACATCGGCCTGGCTTACGACGACCTCGGAGAGAAGCAGAAGGCGCTGGATTACTATAACCAGGCCCTGCCGCTCCGCCGCGCCGTGGGGAACCGCGCGGGCGAGGCGGGGACGCTGAGCAATATCGGTGCAGTCTGGGCCAGTCTCGGGGACATGCAGAAGGCGCTGGATTATTACAACCAGGCCCTGCCGCTGGCGCGCGCCGTGGGGGACCGCGCGGGCGAGGCGGCTACGCTGATCAATATCGGTTCGGCTTACAACGCCCTCGGGGAGAAGCGCAAGGCGCTGGATTACGACAATCAGGCCTTGCCGCTAATACGCGCCGTGGGCAACCGCGCGGGCGAGGCAACTACGCTGAACAACATCGGCACAGCCTACGACGACCTCGGGGAGAAGCAGAAGGCGCTGGATTACTACAACCAGGCCCTGCCGCTCAAGCGCGCCGTGGGCGATCGCGCGGGTGAGGCGACTACGCTGACCAACATGGGTAAAATCTCCGATGACCTCGGGGAGAAGCAGAAGGCGCTGGATTACTACAACCAGGCCTTGCCGCTAATGCGCGCCGTGGGGAACCGCACGGGCGAGGCGAAGATACTGAGCAACATCGGCCTGGTTTACAACGCCCTCGGAGAGAAGCAGAAGGCGCTGGATTGCCTCAGCCAGGCGCTGCCGCTCCTGCGCGCCGTGGGGGACCGCGCGGGCGAGGCCATTGCGCTGAGCAACATCGGCGGGGTTTACAGCACCCTCGGGGAGAAGCAGAAGGCGCTGGATTACTACAACCAGGCCCTGCCGCTGGAGCGTGCCGTGAGGGACCGCGCCGGGGAGGCGGCGACGCTGAACAACATTGGCACAGTCTGGGACGACCTCGGGGAGAAGCAGAAGGCGCTGGATTACTACAACCAGTCCCTCCCGCTCCGGCGCGCCGTGGAGGACCCCGCGGGCGAGGCCATTGCCCTGAGCAACATGGGTTTCGTTTACTGGGCCCTCGGGGAGAATCGGAAGGCGCTGGATTACTACAACCAGGCCCTCCCGCTCATGCGAGCCGTGGGGGACCGCGCCGGCGAGGCGACTACCCTGAACAGCATTGGTGCAGTCTACTCTGCCCTCGGGGATAATCAGAAGGCGCTGGATTACTACAACCAGGCCCTGCCGCTGCGCCGCGCCGTGGGGAGCCGCACCGGTGAGGCGAAGACGCTCAGCAACATCGGGCTGGTTTACGACAACCTCGGCGAGAAGCAGAAGGCGCTGGATTACTACACCCAGGCTTTGCCGATCGAGCGCGCCGTGGGGGACCGCGCCGGCGAGGCGGTCACGCTGAGCAATATCGGTGGGGTTTACGACGACCTTGGGGAGAAGCAGAAGGCGCTGGATTATTACACCCAGTCATTACCGCTTTCCCGAGCTGTTCAGGATCCCCTGAGCGAGGGCTACACTCTGGTGCACATGATGGAGTGTTGGAAGAGTCTCCGGAACCCCGGCCTGGCCGTGTTGTTCGGCAAGCAGGCCATTGATCGCTTCCAGCAGGTGAGACGAAACATCGGAGGGCTGGAAAAGGAAGCTCAACAGAGCTTCCTGAAGTCGAAGGAATACTATTATCGCGAGCTGGCCGAGCTGCTTATTTCCGAGGGACGCCTTCCGGAAGCAGAGCAGGTGCTGGATCTGCTGAAGGCCCAGGAGTATTCGGAGTTTACGCAGCGCCGCGGAGACGCGGGTTCCGGGACCAGCCCCGTCGCGCTCACGTCCGCGGAGGAGAAGTCGAATAAGGAATACGAGCGGATCACTGGCGAGATTACCGCCATCGGCGAGGAGTTTACGCAACTCAAGGCCAGGTCCCCCAGGTCCGCGGACGAGCAACATCGGTACATCGAGCTGTCCGCCAGGCTGAAGGCGGCCAACCAACAATTACAGGAATTCCTCAAGACTCTCTACGACAGCTTCGGCAAGGACCAGGCAAACGCCAATGCCAGGGTGAGAACCATCGATGAACAGACCGCCGGCCTGCAGACGCTGGTCGGAGAACTCGGCGCCGGAACGGTGGCCGTCTACACCTTGGTGCTGGAGGAGAAGTGCGTGCTGATGGTGATTACCCCGGCGACCCGGGTGGTGCGCGAAACACCGATCAAAAGGATCGAGCTGCGCAGCAAGGTGGATGCCTTCCTGCGGGCACTGGCAGCACCCGACTCGGAAGAAAAAGAAGACATTCTTCCGAAGGCGCGGGGCCTTTACGACGTTCTGATCGCTCCCATCGAGAAAGATCTTCAGGGAGCCCAGGCGAAGACGCTGGTCTGGTCGCTCGACGGCGTGCTGCGCTACGTGCCGCTGGCGGCGCTTTACGATGGCCGGCAGTACCTGGTGGAGCGCTATGGAAACGTGGTGATTACCACCGCCAGCGTTGGGAACCTCAAGGATAAGCCGCAAGTGAGCAGTTGGCGCGGCCTGGCCATGGGTGTCTCCAAGGACTACGCCGGTCTGGGCAAGCTGGAGACTGTACCCGATGAACTGAACTCTGTGGTGCGCAGCGACAAGACGCCCAACTCCCACGGACCGCTTCCGGGAACCATTCTGCTCGACGATTCCTTCACGGAAACGGCCATGGAGACGGCGCTGGATCAGCACCCTCCGCTGGTTCATATCGCCAGCCACTACGTGTTCAACTCAGGCGATGACACGAAATCGTATCTGCTGCTGGGCGGCATGGATACGGGTGGCCAGGGATTCCACCTGACCCTGGCGGACCTGGGCAATGATCCGAGTATAGATTTCAAGGGTATCGAATTGCTGACTCTGGCCGGCTGCCAGACCGCCATGGGCCCGGAGTCGGACGGGCGCGAGATTGATGGTCTCGGCTTTACCGCGCAAAAGAAAGGCGCCAGGGCGGTGATGGCGACGCTGTGGGAGGTGGACGATGCCAGCGTCGGGCTGCTGATGGCGACGTTCTATAAACTCTGGGTCACTACTCCGGGCATGACAAAGGCGGAAGCTCTGCGGCAGGCGCAACTGGCGCTTTTGCACGGCACGGCCGGTTCCGCTGGAACGCCCCCGGGTTCACCGGCCGCTGCTTCACGGTACGCGAATTCCTACTATTGGGCGCCTTTTATCCTCATCGGGAATTGGAAGTAACTAACGGAAGATAGCTCACGGGATCGATACGCGGGACCTGGCGGGACCGCAAGGAGATAACACCATGATGCGGGGATTCGTCTTTTTCGCGGTTGCGTGTCTGGCGCTGGCCGGGCCCCTGCGCGCCCAAAGCTCTTCCGGCGCGGCCGGACATCCACCGAACGAACCCACGTTGCTGGAACTCGGCAAGCCGATCGAGCGCGCGATGCGCGGCGGCGAAAAGCACTCGTACCAGGTTCACGCCGAAGCGGGCCAGTTCGTTCACGTCGTCGCCTCCGCAACGGGAATCGGTGTCTCGGTGGCGCTGCTCGATCCCGGCGGAAAGCAGCTCCTGATCGTCGATTTCGGGCTTGGATCGTGCGGCCCCGGAGCCGTTTCGGTCATCGCCGAAGATGCGGGCGACCTGCGGTTGGACGTCTCCGCGCCTTCCGCCGATGCCACTGCGGGCCATTACCGGATGCAGCTCACCCAGTTGCGAGCGCCGGCGCAAACGGATCGAAATCGGACCAAAGCCGAGCGAGCTTTCACGGAAGGCTGCTCGCTCTACTCGCGAGGGGATGTGGAATCCGCACGAGCGGCGGCGGCGAAGTGGCGGGAAAGCTCTGCGCTGTGGCAATCGCTTGATGACAAATCTGATCAGGCTGTTTCGCTTTACAGCGCCGGTCGCGCTTTTGAATCCGCCAACGATGCCAACCAGGCATTGCAGAGCTACACCCAGGCCCTGCCGCTCATGCGTGCCGTGGGCGACCGCGCGTCCGAGGCGGCGACACTGAGAAACATCGGCCTGGTTTACTCCAACCTCGGGGACAAGCAGAAGACGCTGGGTTATTACATTCAGGCCCTGCCGATGCTGCATGCCGTGGGCGACCGCGCAGGCGAGGTGATGACGCTGGGCAACATCGGTGCAGTCTACGACCGCCTCGGGGAGAAGCAGAAGGCGCTGGATTACTACAACCAGGCCCTGCCGCTGCGGCGCGCCGTGGGGGACCGCGCGGGCGAAGCGGCGATGCTGAACGACATCGCCAGCGTCTACGACGCCCTCGGGGAGGAGCAGAAGGCGCTGGATTACTACAACCAGGCCCTGCCGCTCATGCGCGCCGTGGGGGACCGCCTAGGCGAGGCGAGGACTCTGAACGGCATCGGTCTTGTCGACTCAGCCCTCGGGGAGCAGCAGAAGGCGCTGGATTACTACAACCAGGCTCTGCCGCTTGAGCGCGTCGTGGGGGATCGCATAGGCGAGGCGGCTACGCTGAGCAATGTTGGTGCAGTCTACGACCGCCTTGGGGAGAAGCAGAAGGCGCTGGATTATTACAACCAGGCCCTGCCGCTGCGGCGCGCCGTGGGGGACCGCGCGGGCGAGGCGATTACGCTGAACAACATCGGTTTGGCTTACTCCGCCCTCGGGGAGAAGCGGAAGGCGCTGGATTACTACAACCAGGCCCTGCCGCTGCGGCGCACCATGGGGGCCAGCGCAGGCGAGGCGGTGACGCTGAACAACATCGGCTTGGTTTACGACGCCCTCGGGGAGAAGCAGAAGGCGCTGGATTACTACCTCCAGGCTCTGCCGCTGCTGCGCGCCGCGGGGGACCGCGCGCACGAGGCGATTACGCTGACCGACCTCGGTCAGGTTTACTGTGGCCTCGGGGAGAATCAGAAGGCGCTGGATTACTACAACTAGGCCCTGCCGCTCCAGCGTGCCGTGGGGGACCGCTTTGGCGAGGCCACTACCCTAAGCAGCATCGGTTTGGTTTACTCCGACCTTGGGGAGAAGCAGAAGGCGTTGGATTACTACAACCAGGCCCTGGCGCTCGAGCGCGCTGTGGGGAACCGCGCGGGCGAGGCGGCGTTGCTGCACAACATCGGTGCGGTTTACGCTGCCCTCAGGGAGCAGCAGAAGGCGCTGGATTACTACAACCAGACCCTGCCGCTTGAGCGCGTCGTGGGGGATCGCGCGGCCGAGGCGACGACGCTGTCCGGGATCGGCGCGGTTTACGACGACCTCGGGGAAAAGCAGAAGGCGCTGGATTACTACAGCCAGGCCCTGCCGCTCGCGCGTGCCGTGGGGGACCGCACAGTCGAGGCGTCCACGCTGAGCCGCATCGGTATTGTCTACTCTGCCCTCGGGGAGAAGCAAAAGGCGCTGGATTACTACAATCGATCATTGCCACTTTTCCGCACTATCCAGGATCCCCTGGGCGAAGGCTACACTCTGGTGCTCATGATGGAGTATTGGAAGAGTCTCCGGAACCCCAGCCTCGCCGTGTTGTTCGGCAAGCAGGCTATCGACCGCTTCCAGCGGGTGAGACGGAACATCGGAGGGCTGGAAAAGGAAGCTCAGCAGAGCTTCGTGAAATCGGAAGAACACTATTATCGCGAGCTGGCCGAGCTGCTTATTTCCGAAGGACGCCTTCCGGAAGCGCAGCAGGTTCTGGACCTGCTGAAGGCCGAAGAGTATTCGGAATTCACGCAGCGCCGCGGAGACACGGGTTCCGGGGCCGTTGCGCGCACGCCCGCGGAGGAGAAGTCGAATAAGGAATACGAGCAGCGCAGTGCCGAGATTACCGCCATCGGCGCGGAATGGATGCAACTCGACGCCAAATCCTCCCGGTCCGCGGACGAAGAAAAGCGATACAACGAACTCTCTGACAGGCTGACCGCCGCGAACCAACGATTCCAGGCGTTCCTCAAAACTCTGTACGAGAGCTTCGGCAAGGGCGAGCAGGCAAACGCCATCGTGAAAACCGTCGATGAACGGACCGCGGACCTGCACGAGCTGGCCGGCGAACTCGGGGCCGGGACGGCGGCGGTCTACACCCTGGTGCTGGACGAGAAATGCGTGCTTATGGTGATTACCCCGGCAACTCAGGCGGCGCGCGAAATACCGATCGGCAGGATCGCGCTGCGCGGCAAGGTGTTTGCGTTCGTGGGGGCCCTGGCGAGGCACGATTCGGAAGAGGATATTCAGGCCAAGGCGCGGGACCTTTACAACATTCTGATCGCACCCATCGAGAAAGATCTTCAGGGCGCACAGGCGAAGACGCTGGTCTGGTCGCTCGACGACGTGCTGCGCTATGTGCCGCTGGCCGCGCTCTACGATGGCCAACAGTACCTGGTGGAACGCTACCGAAACGTGGTGATTACCGCCAAAGTCGGGAACCTCAAAGACCCGCCGCAAGTGAGCGGTTGGCGCGGCCTGGCCATGGGTGTCCGCAAGGATTACGACGGTAAAGGGGAACTGAAAGCCGTGCCCGATGAACTGGGCTCGGTGGTCCACAGCGCCAGGACGCCCGGCTCGCACGGACCGGTTCCCGGAACCATTCTGCTCGACGATTCTTTCACGGAAACGGCCATGGAGACCGCGCTTCATCAGCACCCTCCCCTGGTGCACATTGCCAGCCACTACGTGTTCGATGTGGCCGATGACACGAAATCCTACCTGCTGCTGGGCGGCAAGGACACGGGTGGTCAGGGGTTCCATCTGACCCTGGCCGACCTGCGCGACGATCCGCGAATTGACTTTACGGGGGTCGAACTGCTGACTCTGGCCGGCTGCCAGACCGCCATGGGATCAAAGGACGACGGGCGCGAGATTGACGGTTTGGGCATTACGGCGCAAAAGAAACACGCCAGGGCGGTGGTGGCGACGCTGTGGGAGGTGGACGACGCCAGCGTCGGGCTGCTGATGGCAACATTTTATAAACTCTGGGTCACTACTCCGGGAATGACAAAAGCGGAGGCTCTGCGGCAGGCGCAACTGGCGCTTCTGCACGGTGCCGCCGATTCCGCCGCAACGCCCCCGGGTTCGCTGGCCAGTGCATCGCAGCAGCGTCCTGCTTCGCGGTACGCGAATCCCTATTATTGGGCGCCTTTTATCCTCATCGGAAATTGGAAATAACTGATAAGAGCCCCGTTTCTGAGCCGCGCGCGTCCGCGGGCGGTTCCCGGATTGACAAGGTCATCCCCTGACCAGCCTGGCGGGACATTTCTTGCACCCGCGGGCGAGCCGCGTTCGTATTCTCCAACAGCCGTATGCTCATTCCCGTTCTACTTTCATCGCTGCTGACCGGTGACCCCGGTCTGACGGTGGAGGAGATTGTGGCGCGCGTGGCGGCGAATCAGGACCGCGCCGTGGAGCAGCGGAAGCAATTCATATACAAGCTACGGGTCCATGTTCAGTCGCGGCGCACCAACGGCAAGCTCGTGCGCGAGGAGACCGCCGAATACGAAGTGTTCCCCGCGCCCAAGGGCGCCGAGAGGAAGCTTGCGGCGATCTCCGGGCGGTATTGGAAGAAGGGCCGCTACATCGATTTCAAGGGCCAGCCGAGGCCCGAGGCGGACAGTCTGGATGGCGATCTGGTGGAGTCGTTCTTCGACGACACGGTCGACGATCTGCCGCTGACCTCGGACGCGCAGAAGAAGTACCGATTTGAATTGCTCGGCGAGCAGGATGTGCGCGGGCGAAAGGCGTGGCGTGTCGGCTTTCGTCCCGCCGACAAGAACGACTTCACCTGGGCAGGCGAGGCGCTCATCGACCAGCAGGAGTTCCAGCCCATCAGCGTGTTCACGAAGCTGTCGCGCCGCATCCCGCTCGCGGTGCGCACGCTGCTCGGTACCGATCTCCCGGGCATCGGCTACAACGTGACATTTCAGAGGCTGGACGAGAACGTCTGGTTCCCAGCGAGCTACGGATGCGAATTCACGCTGCACGTCCTGTTCTTTCTGAACCGCGAGATCAGCGTCTCCGTGGAGAGCTCCGGCTTTCGCCGGACGCACGTGGACACCGTCATGCGCGTGGTCGCCCCGCAGTAGGGATTCGGGGGAGACGTGCGGCCAGTCCCTTTTTCCCTTACAATGGCGTTACCACCATGAAAGGTAACCCCAAAGTAATCGCTCACCTGCAGGAGGCCCTCCGCGAGGAGCTGACTGCCATCAATCAGTACTTTCTGCACGCCGAGATGTGCGAAAACTGGAAGTACGAGAAGCTGTCGAAGTTCATCAAGAAGCAGTCCATCGACGAGATGAAGCACGCCGAGTCGCTCATCGAGCGCATCCTGTTCCTGGACGGCACGCCCAGCATGACCGAGACGCTGGAGATCAACGTCGGCGCCAACGTGCGCGCGCAGATCGAGAGCGATCTGAAACTCGAGCTCAACGCCGTAGTGATGTACAACAAGGCCGTGGAAGTGGCGCGCCAGGAGAGCGACAACGCTTCGCGCGAGTTGTTCGAGCGGCTGCTCAAGGACGAGGAGGAACACGTCGACTGGCTGGAGGCGCAGGTTCATCAGATGAAGGAACTGGGCTACGAGCGCTACCTCAGCCAGCAGGTGCGGGAAGAATAGGCCCGCGACCACCCGCGCAGTGGCGATGTGGTTAGGCTCCAGCAATCGCATTTGCTTTCCGCCCGCGAATGAGAGAAGCTGAAAGGTTTCCTTCGTTATCACGGCGACTCTTTCATGCGGGTGCGAATCCTCTATCACGATCATTGTTTCGACGGCGCGGCCTCCGCCGCTTTTTTCAGCCGTTTCCTGCAGGCGCAACTGGACGCGAATGCCACCTTCGAGTACACCGGCCTCGCTCACAAGGCCACGCAACTGTTCGACGACGGCATGTTCGACGGCGACGTGAACGCCATCGTCGATTTCAAGTACTCCACGAATCCGCGCCTCACCTGGTGGTTCGACCATCACCAGAGCGCCTTCCTCAGCCCCGAGGATGCCGAGCACTGGAAGCGGGATACCAGCGGCCGCAAGCTGTATGACCCGTCCTTCCATTCCTGCACCAAGTTCATCGCCACGGTTACGCGCCAGCGGTTCGGCTTCGACGGATCGGACCTGGACGAACTGGTGACATGGGCGGACATCGTCGACGGAGCGCGATACGCCAACGCCGAGGAAGCGGTGGAGCTGCGCAGTCCGGCCGCGAAACTCACCCTGGTGATCGAGGGCTCGAGAGGCTCGGGCCTGGTTCAGCGGATCATCCGGCTGATGAGGGAGCAGAAGCTGGAACAGATCGCCGCGGACCCCGGGATTCAGGAGGTCTACGCGCCGCTGCACGAGCGCCACCTGCGCTCCATCGATATCATCCGGGAACGCGCGCAGTATGGCCACCACGTGGTGTTTTTCGATCTGATCGACCAGGGCATCGAGGGCTACAACAAGTTCATTCCCTATTACTTGTATCCAGACTCGATTTACACCGTGTCGGTGAGCACCTCGAGCTTTCGGACGAAGGTCTCGGTGGGGTCGAACCCGTGGGCTCGCCAGGAGCCGGTTCACAACCTGGCTTCCATCTGCGAGCGCTACGGCGGCGGCGGACATCCCCGTGTGGGCGCCATCAGCTTTCCGATCGGCGCAGTGGAGGATGCCCGGCGCACCGCGGCCGAGATCCGTGAGATCCTTGGAGCCGGGAATCCCTGAGCAACCCCATGTTTACGGGCATTATTGAAGAAGCGGGCGAAGTGCGGCGTCTGCTCGCGCAGCGGACCGGCGCGCGCCTCGATATTGGGTGTGGCATGGTGTTGTCCGATGCCGCGCCCGGCGTCAGCATCGCAGTGAACGGCGTCTGCCTGACCGCAGTGGACGTCGGAGAATCGCATTTCAGCGTCGATCTCGCGCCAGAAACCTTGCACTGCAGCAACCTCGGCGACCTGCTGACCGGGTCGGTGGTGAATCTGGAGAGACCGCTTGCCCTGTCCGGACGCTTGAGCGGACACATGGTGCAGGGCCACGTCGATGGCACTGGCGAACTGGTGTCTCTGGAAGAGCTGGGAGACGGCAACTGGTGGCTTCGCGTGAAGGCGCCCGCCGAACTGGATCGCTATCTGATCCACAAGGGATCGGTTTCCCTCGACGGTATCAGCCTGACCATCGCCGCTCTGGCGGACGGCATCGTGTCGGTGGCGATTATTCCGCACACCTACGAGGTCACGAACCTGCGGACGCGCCAACCCGGCGATCGGATCAACATCGAGGTGGATCTGATCGCCAAGTACGTGGAGAAGCTTCTGCACCCGGACGCGTAGGCCGGACACGCGGCGGCAGCCGCGTCGGGAGTTCCTGCATTTTACACAGACTTAAGTCTGTGAAGGCGCCGATTAGAAACCGGCGCGCAGGTTGCAAACCTGCCCCACAACTGACCCACTACCGAAAAGCGGTTCTGCGGTAACCTGTGACTGGAGTGGAAGGCGGGCCGCGCTGCCCGCCTTTTGACGGTATGAGCATCCTCGAGGACCTTGCCGGCATCCCCGGCTTCCGCCATCCCGGGCGCGCCCGGCACGATCTTGAGGCCATCGCCAAGGGGCTGCGGCCCCAGACGCTGCGGCAGATCGAGTCGCTGCTGACGGTATCGCCCGACCCGGATCGCGTGGTGCACGGCATGGCCACGCTGAAGCGCGAGAAGCCCGCCGAATTCGAGGCCATAGCCGCGTCCCCGTCCGGCCCGCAGCACATGATGGCGGTGTTCGCGTGGAGCCGATTCCTCACCGAGGAGGTGATCCAGCACCCGGACTGGCTGCAGACCCTTCCCGATCTCCAACGGGTCCGTTCCACCGGAGAGTACATCGCGTCATTGGACAAAATGCTGGCGGGAGCCGAGAGCGGCCCTCCGGACATGCTGGTCTTTGCGCAGTTCCGCCGGCGGGCCATCCTGCGCATCCTCATTTGCGACGTGCTGGGACTGACCACGCTGTCGGAAATCACCGAGCAGCTCTCCAACCTCGCCGACGCCATTCTGGAGGTTAGCTTCCGGCGCATCCGCGATGCTCTGGTCCGCCGCCATGGCACGCCCCGTTGCTACGACGAGAATGGCGTACTGCGCGAGTGCGGTTTCGCGGTGATCGCGCTGGGCAAGCTGGGGGGCCGCGAGCTGAACTACAGCTCCGATATCGACCTCATGTTCGTCTACGCGGCCAACGGCGAGACCGACGGGAAGCACCCCATCTCCAACAAGGAGTTCTTCAAGAAGGTCGGCAACCAGTACACCGAGATGCTCTCCACCTACACGGTGGAGGGCATGTGTTATCGCGTGGACCTGCGCCTGCGGCCGGACGGGAGCCTGGGCGAAATCTGCATTTCGCTGGACGGCGCGAAGTCGTACTATCAGCGGCGCGCGCGCGACTGGGAACTGCAGATGCTCATCAAGGCACGGGTAGCGGCGGGCGACCGCGCCACCGGAGAGGCGCTACTGGATGACACCGCTGCGCTCACCTACGCCTCCAGCCTTGACTTCTCGGCCGTGGAAGCGGTCTCCGCCACGCGCCTGCGCATCAGCGAAAAACTCGCCGCCCGGCGTCCCGTCAAGGCCGGCTTCGACATCAAGCTGGCGCCCGGCGGCATTCGCGACATCGAGTTTCTGGCGCAGTGTCTGCAGCGCCTGCATGGCGGACGCGAACCCTGGGTGCAGCAGGGCGGCACGCTGCTGGCGCTCTCGCGCCTCAACGATAAGGGCCTGCTCTCGGACGCCGAATACGGCCGCCTGGCCGCCGCGTACTCCTTCCTTCGCCACCTCGAGCATCGCCTGCAGTTCGAAGACGACCGGCAGACGCACACGCTCCCCGGCGACGGCGAGGAGCTGGAGTCGCTGGCCCGCCGCATGCCCCACGAACCCGGTGTGGACCCCTCCGGCGACGGACTCACCAGCACACTCAACGGCCATCTGCGGGCGGTCGAGGAGATCTACGACCGCGTCATTCACGCCCAGCAGCCGATGTATTACGCCACCGTGGCGGAACCCGCGGAACCGGAGTTCCTGTCGGAGGCCGCCCTGGCGGAGCCGGTGGCCAGCAACGTGGTCCGTTTTCTGGATCAGCGCGCTCCCGCGCTGGCGCGTCTGCTCTCGCGCTACCCCATGAAGCGCGGCGCCCGCATGTTCGAACATTTCCTGGAGCGAGTGATCGCCAATTCGGAATGGCTGCCCGAGCTGGATCGCGAACCCGCGCTCGCCCGCGACGTTCTGGACATCTTCGAGAACAGCCCGTACTTCGCCGACGAGCTGATTCGCTCGCCCGATCTGCTGCACGCGCTGGCCAACCTGGAAGAGCGGCCCGCCGACGATCCGGACGATCTCACCGACACGATGAGCCTGCGCCGCTTCTTCCGGCGCGAGATGTTCCGCATCGAGGCCGAGAGCATTTGCCGGCGTGCCTGGGTGTTCTCCACGCTGGAGCGGACGTCCGCCCTGGCCGACTCCATCCTTGGCGCCGCCTACCGCCTGGCCGTCCGCCAGACGCTCGACCTGCACCCGCCCGTCCGGGCCGGCTACCAGCCATCCGACCAGATGACGCTCATCGCGCTGGGCCGCTTGGGCATGCACGAATTCGACTTGTCTTCCGACGCCGACCTTCTGTTCGTGATCCCCGATGAGGATAGCGCCGAGGAGGTTTTCTGGACGAGGGTGGCCGAGCGCATCATTGACATTCTGACCGTCTACACCGGCGAGGGAACGCTGCTGACCGTGGATACGCGGCTGCGTCCCAACGGCAGCTCGGGCGCGCTGGTGCAGACGGACCACTCCTTTCTCGATTATTTCGCGCGCGGCGCGGAGGCGTGGGAGGGCATCGCCTACATGAAGTCGCGCACGGTGGCCGGCAACCAGGACACGGGCACCGCTTTCCTGCACCGTCTGCAGGACGTGGACTGGCGCCGCTACGGCCAAAGCGGGCGCTCGCGGCAATCGTTGCGCAACATGCGCGCGCGCGTGGAAAAGGAGCAGGGCTCCGCCAATCCGCTGAAGGCCGGCCTCGGCGGCTATTACGACATCGACTTCATTCTGATGTACCTTCGCCTGAAGGCCGCCGGATTGTTCTTCAAGGTGCTGAACACGCCCGAGCGCATCGACGTGATCGAGAAGACCGGCCATCTGGACCGCGCCGACGCCGAATTCCTGCGCGACGCAGCCACGTTTTACCGCGCCGTGGACCACGGCCTGCGCGTGTACACCGGCCATGCCGAGGGCAACCTGCCGGGCTCCACCACGCAGATGGAATGCCTCACCGAGCTGGTGCACCGCTGGGCCCCGGAGCACATGAGCCGCCAGCCTGTCACCGCGCAACTGGCGCAGATCAAGGCTCGCACGCGGGACACCTTCGACCGGCTGTTTGTGTAGGCGAGGGACACGCGGCGCCAGGCAGGTTCTCGAACGCTGAAGCTCACGCCAGGAAGTAGCAGGACAACTGGCCCTGAGGGGCTCTATGCGACGGAAAGCTTCAATCGCCCATTCGTCCGGCTCCCCGGCGCGGGCTTCACCACGATGTGAACATCCCGTCCCAGGCGGGTGAGGCACTCCAGTAAACGATGCTCGGAAATCCCGCGAAATCGTCCTTTCAGGAGGGCCGAGATCCTGGGTTGGGTCAACCCCAGAATCCTTGCCGCATCCGACTGCGTCAGCGCTCTCCGCTCGATGATCTCCGCGATCTTGGCGACCAACTGGGCCTTCACAAGCATCCCATCGCTGTCTCGATAGCCGAGGTCGGCATACACATTGCCCGATCCCTCCTCGACGGAAACGCCGCGCGCAACTCGCTTTTTGTTCATGGCAATGACTCCCTCGCAAACTGCGCCGCGATCCGCAGGCGCTCGCGGATCAAATCAACGTCGGTCTTTGGCGTTGCTGCCCCCTTTTCGATTTCTTCTGGAATACGTGCAGCACGAACACCGCGGCCTTGAATCGTATTGTGTAGACAGCTCGGTACGTATTCCGATCCCAATCCTCAGTGATTCCAACACGCCAGCGGAGCCAAATCCCCGCAGGGGTTTCGATTGCTAGTGCTTCTTTCCCGTCTGCGCCAGATAAAGAGCATGTCCAAACAGGTCGACCACCGGTCCGGCAACGTGAGCAGATCGCGTTTTGAACTCCCTATGCAGTAGAGCGGCCTTAACCCCGGAGGCTCGTTCATCGGCATCGCTAAGATTATATCCAAATAGGTATAGACAGTTCCGGACCCGGAGGTGCGGCGAAAGCCGCGTTTCTTTCTTCGGCCACCCAGCTACAATGGCAGCGGGTGCTGCTGGAGCTGGTGGTCGAGAACTACGCGGTGGTGGAGCGGGCGCACGTCCGCTTTCATGGCGGCCTCAACCTGCTCACCGGGGAAACCGGAAGCGGCAAGTCCATCGTGGTGGATGCCGTCGGCCTTCTCTTTGGCGGGCGCGCTTCGGCCGACACCGTGCGCACCGGCGCCGCCCGCGCACGCATCTCCGGCATCTTCGAGTGGCCCGCCGACCCCGCCTTCCGCGCCCTGCTCGGCGAGGCCGGCAGCGAACCCGACGAGGACGAGCTGCTGCTGGAGCGCGAGGTGCTGGCCAACGGCAAATCGCGCGCGTTTCTGAGCAGCCGGCCGGTCACCGTGACGCTGCTGCGCGAAATGGCCCCCTGGCTGGGCGACATCCACGGCCAGTACGACCAGCAACAACTGTTCCAGCCCGCCGTCCAGCTCGCCATGCTGGACGAGTTCGCGGGCGCGGGTGAGTTGCTGGCGCGGGTGGCTGAAGTGCACCGCGAGTGGCGGCGCTGCACGGCGGAACTGGAGGAGCTGGACAAGTCCGAACAGGAGAAGCTGCGTCTGGCCGACCTGTGGAGCTTCCAGCGCCGCGAAATCGAGGCCGCCGCGCCGAAGCCCGGCGAAGAGGCCGAACTCGAAAACGAGAAGCGCGTGATCCGCAACATCACGAAGCTGCAGGAGAGCGCGAACGCCGCATGGACGGCCCTCTACGATGCGCCGGAGAGCGCGGCCACGCAGGTTCGCCTGGCCCTGCGCCGCCTCGAAGAGCTGTGCCAGATCGACGCCAGCCTCGCGCCCGTAATGGAGACGCTGCAGCCTGCGAACATCGCCATCGCCGAGGCTTCCAACGCCCTGCGCGACTATCTGGATCGCCTCGAAGTGGACCCCGGCCGCATCGAGGAAGTGGAAACGCGGCTGGCCACGCTCGACCGGTTGCGTCGCAAGTACGGCCAGACCATCGAAGACGTGCTCGCTTATCTCGACGACGTCCGCGCGCGGCTGGACGCGCTGGAACACGCCACCGAACGCCGCGCCGCGCTGGAGAAAGCGCGCGCCACGCTGGAGAAGCGCTATCGCGAGGCGGCGGGCGACCTGACCCTCCTGCGAAAGGACGCCGCGAAACGCCTGCGCGCCGTGGTGGAGCAGGAACTCGGGTCGCTCGCGCTGGGCGGTTCGAAGTTCGTCGTCGAGGTGCGCGAGGCCGAGTGGAGCGCGCGCGGCGCGGATCATGTGTCCTTCTTAATTGCGGCCAACACCGGCGAAGAGCCCCGCCCGCTGGACCGCGTCGCTTCCGGCGGCGAGCTTTCGCGCATCGCCCTCGCCTTGAAGACCGCCAGCGGCGCCACCACCACGCCCGCCGGCGTCACCCGCACCCTGATCTTCGATGAAGTGGACGCGGGCATTGGCGGCAGCGTGGCCGAGGCGGTGGGACGCCGGCTGAAGCGCCTCTCCGCGGCGAATCAGGTGCTGTGCGTGACGCACCTTGCCCAGGTGGCCAGCTTTGCCGACCATCACTACTTCGTGGAGAAGCGCGAGCGAACCGGCCGCACTGTGGCCGAAGTGGAAGAGCTGGACCCCGCCGCGCGCACGCACGAGATCGGCCGCATGCTGTCGGGCCAGCACATCACCCCGGAGGCGCTGCGGCACGCCGAGCAGCTCATCCGCCAGGGCAGCGCCGCGGGTCAGTGAGCTCACCGGTGGCCACCGCCGCCGCCCCCACCGTGCATTCCGCCGCCAAACCCGCCGCCCATGTGCATTCCGCCACCCATGTGCGCCGCCGAACCCATCCCGCCTCCATGCCAGCCGCCGCGTCCGCCATACCATCCGTGACCGCCATGCCAGCCGTGGCCGTAGCCGAATCCGCCGATGTAGTACGGCGAGTAGAACGGGAAGCCGAACGGCCCGTAGAAGAACCCGAAGCCGGGGACGAACGCGTACATGTCAAACCAGGGATCCCAATACCAGTCCGCGCCGTACCAGCCCGGGCCGCCAGGCGTTAGCATACTGGCCGCTTGCGCGCTGGCTTCGGCCTGATACTGGGATCGCAGCCGGCTCCATGCATAGAGGTCGTCCTCGGCGGCGCTGTCGAACTTCCGCGGCTTCATGCGCGCGTCGGTAAGGATTAGTTGATGACCATCCTTCAATCTGACACTGCGCCCGTTCTCATCCACCACGGCTTCGCCTTTGATCACGCTCGCCACAGGCCCCACCGTGTTGAACTCATAGAGCCCCTTCTTCACCACCGTCGTTCTGGCATTCCCCTGAACGATGGCGATGTGATTCTCGGGGTACACCTGATCGGCTTCCATCATGGCTTCGCCGCTCAGCAGCGTGACTCGGGTGTCGCTGAGAGACTCCGCATCCATGCGCGCCTGGCTGTTGTCGCCAAGACGCAGCACCACGCCGGGCGTCAGCAAAATCTCCACCTTTCCACGATGCGTGGCCACCACGGCGCCCTTGAATGCCGTGACGTTTCCGAGGTCGCGCAACGCCACCGGCCTCCCGTTCACCAGCACCCGCCCTTCCACGTAGTTCACCGTTCCGATCTGTGCCGGAGCATAGTTCGCCCTTCCGGCCGGTGCCGAAGGATAGTACGTTGGTCCGCCCTGTGCGGGAGGATAACTCACTGTTCCAGCCTGTGCCTGAGCCGCCACCGCTCTGGCCGGGATCGACCACAAGGCCGCGCCCAGCAGGGCCAGCGGCAGCATGTTCCGTATTCGCTGTCGTCCCATGTCCTTTTCCATCCCTTCTGTATGTTGGATGAGCCACACAGGCGATGGGTTCCCCACCAAGGGGAGGTGCTGTCTTAACCGTTTGAAAAGACGACGTATTGGGTTCCGGATTTAGCCCTACCAGCTCCGCGTGTAGCCGATGCTCGCCGTGGTGTACCACGGCACGGTCACAATCCTGTTGTACATTTCCTGAATCCATATGGAATTGCGGTCGGGAGCCTGTCATGAAATAACCACTCCAGAGAAGGCGGACGGCCCCACAGACTAAAGTCTGCGCCTTGAGTTTCTACATTTTCACCCCGAATGTTTTGGCTCTGCCTGGAACGTCGTTGCCTGTCGCGCATCATCTGGACCAATGGCGGCCAGCAGCGCAGTTGGAGCGCGGAGTATTTCCGGCACTCGCGCTGCCAGTGGGAGCCACAGCAGTTGTTCCGGCCCACCCTGAAACGGGCCCTGTTGTATTGCCCGCAACGGTTGGTCGGCGTGGCCATCGACGATACCCGCTTGCGCAAGAGTGGCCGCTCGATCCCGCAGGCGTTCTATCAGCGCGATCCGCTGTCGCCGCCGTTTCACGTCAATCTGGTGTTGGGCCCGCGCTTCCGGCAGGCGTCGCTGCTGGTTCCCCTGCACCGCGCTGCGGCGGCGGGCACGCGCGCCCTGCCGATTCGTTCTCAGGAAGTCTCCCGGGTGAAGCGTCCCGGCCGGAAAGCCAGCGAAGAAAGCAGACAGCAGTATCGCGCTGCGGTGAAACAGCGCAACCTGTCGCGCGGCTTTGTCGAGAGGGGCCGCCAACTGCGGCAGGAACTCGATCGGGCCGGCGGCGGGGAACAAGATCCTGGTGCTGGCCGGCGACGGCAGCTTTTGTAACCGCACCTGCTTTGCAGAGATTCCGGAACGTTCGGTTCTGCTGGTCCGGGCCCGCAAAGATGCCCGGTTGTGTTTTCGCGCCCCGGCCGATTCGCGCCGGTTTTATGGAGCCGACCAGTGGACTCCCCAACAGTTGCGCCAGGACGACAGCCGCCGCTGGAAGACCACCAAAATCTTCTATGGCGGAAAACGGCGCAAAGTGCGCTACAAAGAGGTCGCCGAGGTGTACTGGCAGCACGGCGCCGGACGACGCTCGCTTCGCTTGCTCGTCATCGCTCCCACTCCGTATCGCAAGAGCCAGAGCCGGAGGTTGTACTATCGCGATCCGGCGTACCTGCTCACCAGCGACTTGCGCAGTTCTGCTCGGCAACTGCTGCAGATCTATTTCGATCGATGGCAGATCCAAGTGAATCACCGCGAAGAGAAGGACACTCTGGGCGTCGGACAAGCGCAGTTATGGAATGTTACTTCCGCCTCCAAACAACCGGTCCTGGCGGTGGCCTCCTACAGTGCCCTGTTACTGGCATCGCTGCTGGCCTTTGCTCCCGAGCGCGGCAAGGCCTCTGCTGAACTTCCCCGCTGGCGCCGCAAGGCTCGTCGCCCTTCCTGTCCGGATCTCATCACGCTTCTGCGTAAGGAAATGGCGCAGCAACCGCACCTCCTTGCCCCGCTCGGGTTCCGCATCACCAATCCCGCGCTGGTTCAGGCTGCCGCCGCTTGAGAAATATGTAGAAACTCAAGACACAGGCTTCAGCCTGTGGGACGCGGCGTTGCCGCGTGTCCCTTGCGGCCCTCCCACGATACAGTAGCGAGTAGATGTTTCCGGTTGTTCTCCTGCTCGCCTTCGCTGCGCCCGCGCACGACCCCTCGTCCGGAGTAGATTCGTGGATCCCCGCGCGCTGGTACTCACACGATCCGGAATCCCTCGATACGATTCGGAAGACGCCGGTGAACTGCCTGCTGCTGGAGCAGCGCGACTGGGCCGGGCCGTTCGTCGCCAGTGCCGGCCAGCGCGGCATCGCCACGCTCGGTGTCATCCACCCGAGCCAACAGGCGCCCCAACAAGCGATAGAAGCCGCGCGTGAGGCCGCCACGCTGAAAATGACCGGCGTCGTGCTCGAAGGGGATTTCCCGGAAAGCACGGCAGCGGTGATCGAGGGTTTAAACATCCTTGCCGTCCTGTTGCCATCGCGCTCCGCTCTCGCGTTCGATCCGCACGCTCCGCTGCTGGGCACGTATCAGGGCGTCTGGCCCGGCGTCGAGATCCAGAAGGACGGCGTGGCGGTGTCGGCGCCGAGCGGGGCGCCGTGGATCGACACCAACGCGGGCTTCCTGCGTTTTGTGCGCGCGGCTGCCGGTGGGCGGCCGGTCTGGATCGCCAACACGCCGCCGCAGGGAACGGTACTTACGCCGGCGCGGTATCTACACGCGATCACGGACGCCGAAAGCGCTGGCGCTCACTGGGTGATCGCTCTCGATGACGACTTCACTCGCCGCCTGCTGGCCGGAGAGGTAAAGGCCCTGGACGCGTGGCGGAGGATGGGCGAGCTGCTCAGTTTCTACGTGAGCCATCCGGAATGGCGAGCCATGCGCCCCTGGAGCACGCTGGCGCTACTGGAGGACGTGAACAGCGGAGCGTTGCTCGCCGGCGGCATCATGGACATGCTGGCAGCAAAGCACACTACCGTGCTCCCGGTTCCGCTGCGGAGTTTCGGGAAGGACTCCCTGGCGGGAGTCACCATGGCCGTCAACGTGGACCCCGCCGCGCTGACCACCGCCCAGCGCGAGGCCCTCAGAGCCTGGACGCGCGCTGGCAACACGCTGCTCACCGCACCGCCGGGCTGGAAAATGCCCATGCCCGACGACCCCCGGCAGATCGCCCTCAACCGGGACCAGATTGCGAAGCTGGGTGAGATCTGGCGCGAGCTCAATTCGCTGCTGGGCAGCCGCAACGCAGGCGGGAAGGTGTTCAACGCGCCTGGCACCATCTCAAATCTGCTCGCGGGTCCGGCCGGGAGGCCGGTGGTGCTGCAGCTTGTGAACTACTCGGACTACCCCGTGGAAGACGTGACCGTGCGGCTGACGGGACAATTCGCCGGCGCGAAACTGCTGGCCCCGGGCGAGGCACCCGGACCGCTGGAGGTGTTCGAACAGGACGGCGTCACCGAAATCTCCATCCCGAAGCTCGGCGTAGTGGCGGCCGTGGTGCTGGAGTAGGGGCAGGTGTACTTAGTACTCTCAACTTCCCCGGCACAATTGCCGATGATCAGATCGACCCATTACCGCCGGAGACCGGAGCATGTTCTATATCGAGTACGTGACTAACGATGACCAGGCGCGCGACCCTCTGCCCGGCCTCGCCCGCGCCACCGGCTTCGCCATGCCGGATGCTGGGGAGAATCGCAAGGGGAGAATCAGCACCCCGCAAATGGTGCGGGTATTCGGCCGCGCTCTGCGGCCCGTTCGCTACACCGGGCCGGCGATGATCGGCTGGCTCGTGTTCGTCTACGTGATTCGGACGTGGGTTCCGGGCATTGTCTTCCGGGTCGCCATAGGACAGAGCCAGAGCGCCGGCGCAGGCGAGCGTGGTGATGAGCAGGATGGAACCATCCTGCGGAGCGCTCACTGCATCGGCCTGCTCATCATGGATCCGGCGGTGAGCCGGGAGGAGACCGGTCCGGGGCTGGCCCGTTTCCGGGGCGAAAAGCACATGAAGTGCTCGTTCGTGATCACGGAAGAGTATTTCGAAGTGGACGAAGACGCGTGCGCCGCGCCGCCGGAGGGACGCCGCGGGTTGTATCACACCCGGAGAGCAAACTGATGCCGGCCGTCGAGCCGGTCCCGATCCGTCCGGCTAAGGAAAGCTGAGTGGAGAGGCTGGTCTTGAAAAGTGTAAAACTGGGTCCCGCCCCGCCGATAAGAAAGGCGAACCGCGGAGATCCAGTTGTTTCAGGTACCCTTCTTAGCGTGGCAGCACAGCCGGGTAGCATCGTGCTAATCCTCGCCGGCCTGCTGGTGGTGCTCGGCTCCGTGCTCGCGGGTTACCTCCTCGAGAACGGCAGCATCTTCGTTTTGCTCCAGCCCGCCGAGCTGCTGATTATTGCCGGCGGAGCCCTCGGGATTATTCTCGTCGCCAATCCGCGGCGCAATCTGCGCGCGCTCCTCCAGGCGATAACGTCCATTCGCCAACACCGGGCTCACACCGAGGAAAGCTATCTGGTTGTCCTCAAGATGTTGTACGTCCTGTTCCAGTACAGCCGCCGGGCCGGGATGCCCGGCCTCGAGCCGCACGTCGAAGCACCCCGCAAGAGCGAGATCTTCCGGCCCTACCGCGCCGTTCTGGCGGACGACGGAGTGATCGATTTCATCTGCGATTCCTTCCGCATCGCCATCGCCGCCGGTTTGGACAGCCAGGAGATGGAACGGCTCATGTCGCTGGATATCGAAGTGCAACGTTCCGGGCGGCAGCAACCGGTCAGGGCGCTGGTGACCGTCGCCGACTCGTTGCCCGGGCTGGGCATCATTGCCGCCGTGCTGGGGGTGGTGGTCACCATGCGGGCACTGGGCGGGCCTGCCGGGGATATCGGCCAGAAGGTGGCGGCAGCGCTGGTGGGAACCTTCCTCGGGATTCTGCTCTGTTACGGCGTGGTGGGTCCGCTGGCCAACCACCTCGAGTGTCTCAACAGAGCCCGGGCGGAATACCTGCAGGTGATCCGCGTGGCCATCAGCTCGTTCTTTCACGGCTCCTCGCCCATGGTGTCGGCGGAAGCGGCGCGCCGCTCCCTCCCGCTCGATGTGCGCCCGTCCTTCAACGACATGGAACGAGTGCTGCGAAAGGCGAAGATCCCGGCCGTGCGGACCGAGGAGCGCTCTGAAGAGCCCGTGGCCGTTCCCAAGGACTGATCCGCCATGGATACCCTAAGGGAACCCGAGGAGGTGGAGCGGCACATGGGTGGCGCATGGAAGGTGGCTTACGCGGATTTCGTCACCGCGTTGATGGCCCTGTTCATCGTGCTCTGGCTGGTCAGTTCCGGCCGGGAGGTGCGCGAATCCGTAGCCGGCTACTTTCGCGATCCCCGCGGCTTTCACCACCTCACCGGCACGGCCCATGCGGGTTCCGGGGAAGCCTTGTCCCTCGACGAAGCCAACGTCGGCAAGCTGCGCGAAAAGGTGGAACAGGCCATGCGGCGGATGCCCGAATTGCGGAAGCTCTCCAAATACGTGCAGTTCACCGTCACCGGCGAGGGCCTGCGCATTGAGCTCATGGAAAACGACGGCGGGATGTTCTTCGAAACCGGCAGCCCGCGGCCCACGCCGAACGGGGAACGGATGTTCGCTCTGCTGGCCGAGCAGCTCGGCGAAATGCCCAACCAGGTGGCCATCGAAGGCCACACCGATTCGCGTCCTTTCCATACCGTTGGCGCGGACGCATACGGGAACTGGGAACTGTCCTTCGACCGCGCCAACATGGCCCGCCGCATCATGATCGCCCGCGGACTCAAACCCGATCAGGTATCGGAAATTCGCGGCTACGCCGACCGCCGCATTCTGGTCGTCGGCAACCCCGCCGACAGCCGCAACCGCCGCATTTCCGTCGTGATGAAGTACCAGGGTCAATAGAGGCGGGAACGAACCGCAAGGGGCGGGAACCGCAAGCGGCGGGAATTACATGGCTCCCGATTGTAAAGACCGGAACTCGCCCGATGATACAATCAGTCAACGCCGGGGAGTCTGTTGCATGTCCCAAGAGAAAACCAGCGAACGTGCGCCAACTTTGGACGCGTGGTCGCCGGAGGCCGATACCAGCCGGCGCGCCATCCACGAACAGCTGGAACGCCTGCTGGCGAATGCTCACTTCAGGAACAGCAAGCGTTGTTCAAGCCTTCTTCGCTTCCTTGTCGAGAACGCCCTCGATGGCCGCACCGAGCACCTGCGGGAACGCGATCTCGGCATTGACGTTTTCGGCCGAAGCCAGGACTACGACACCAATGGCGATCCGATCGTGCGAGCCACGGCCGGCGACATCCGCAAGCGCATCGCGCAGTACTATCACGAGCCCAACCACGAGAACGAGATTCGCGTCCATCTGCCGTCGGGCTCGTATGTCCCGGAATTCCGGTCGCCGCCCGTCAAAGAGCCGGACCCCGTCACCCGCGGCACCTGGCTGCGGCGGTGGAAGCCATTGGCGCTTGCCGGCGTCCTGGTTTCCGCCGCAGGGGCGGTGGTGCTCCTGAGACCGTCGATTTTCCATAGCCCACTGGAGCGCTTCTGGGCGCCCGTGCTGGATTCATCGAACACCGTCCTGATCTGCGTGGGACCGGCCGACAAGCTGCGGGTTTCCGCGCAGCTCGAAGCCCGCGCGACCTCCGGCGCGGCGCAGGCGATGTCCGACACCGCCCCATCATTGCAGGACCTGCTCTCTATTCATGACGTGGCGCTGCAGGATGCCACCACTATGGCGCGCGTGGCCATCCTCGTCAATACGAGGGGGAGGAGTTTCCGCATCCAGAGCGACGACGCCACCACGCTCTCCGATCTGCGGGCCGCGCCCAGTGTTCTGATTGGCGCCTTCAACAACGCTTGGACTCTGCGGAGCGCCCGCCAGTTGCGCTTCACTTTCGAGATGGACGCGGTGGCGAGCCGCTATCGGATCCGGGACCGCCAGAGCCCGACGCGTGAGGACTGGGAGGTCGACATGGGCCTGCCTTACACGAAGCTGACCGAAGACTATGCCATAGTCGGCCGGTTCATGAATCCGTCCACGGAGCGGATGACGGTGATCGCCTCCGGGATCGGCCAGTACGGCACCCTGGCCGCCGGAGAATTGCTGACCAGCGAGAAGCACATGAAGGATCTCGCCGCGAGGGCGTCCGCCAACTGGGAGCACAAGAACTTCGAAGCGGTGATCGCGGTCCGGGTCATCGACGGCAGCACGGGACCTCCGCGTGTCCTGGCCACATGGTTCTGGTAGAGCGGTATCTGGGCTTGCTCGGGATCGAGCACGCGCCTTCCGGAGTTGCCGGCCTGCAGGAAATCGTACACCGGCATTTGTGCCGGGCACCCTTCGAGAACGTGTCCAAGCTGCTGCTCATAGGCCGGGAGGGGGCGGGCCGCGAGATCACTCTCGCCGAGTTCCTCGACGGCATCGAGCACTACGATCTGGGTGGAACCTGTTACACCTCGAACCCGTTCCTGGCGGGCCTGCTGCGGGCTCTGGGATACGACGCGGATCTGCTCGGCGCCGACATGAGCAAACCGAACGTACATACCAGCATTCGGGTTCGCATCGGCCCGCACCAGTATCACGTCGACGTGGGCTACGCGGCCCCATTTCGCGAGGCCATGCGGCTGGACCGGCTCCCCCACCAGATCCTGCACGGGCCGTATCGGTATGTGCTCGATCGCGGCAGCCGCGCCGGCGAGTACGAGATGGCGGTCTTCTCGGGTGGGGAACGCGTTCACGGATATGCGGTGCACGGCCCCGCGCGCGACCGGGAGTTCTTCCGCCCGATTGTCCACGATTCCTTTCGCCCTGACGCGATGTTCCTGAGCTGCCTGCGCATCATGCGCTTCTTCGACGAGCACGCCGCGGAGTTGAAGAACGCGACTCTGATTCGCTACCGCGGGAGCGAGAGCAGCCAGACCACGCTGCGCACCATGGCCGAGCTGCGGCGCGCCGTCGAGAAGGACCTGGCCATGCCCCGCTGCCCGGTGGAGGAGGCGGTGGAGATCCTCGAACGGCTCACCGGCCAGAAGTTCTTCGAGGGCCCGAGCTACCCGGGCTATTGAAGGCTGGCGCCGGTGTATACTAACTCCCCATGGGCGGCGGCACCGTTCCAGGGAACTAAGAAAGGACTGAGCGGATGAGTAAGGTACGGGTACTGGTTGGCACACGCAAGGGCGCCTTCATCCTGGCGTCGGACGGCAAGCGCGAACGGTGGGATATCAGCGGTCCCCACTTCGCAGGCTGGGAGATTTATCACCTCAAGGGATCGCCCGCAGACTCGAATCGGTTGTACGCGTCGCAGTCCACCGGCTGGTTCGGGCAACTGATCCAGCGCTCCAATGACGCTGGCAAGACGTGGGAGCCGGTGGGCAACAAGTTCGTGTACGACGGCGTCCCCGGCACGCACCAGTGGTATGACGGCACGCCGCACCCTTGGGAGTTCAAGCGGGTCTGGCATCTGGAACCTTCCCTCAGCGATCCCGACACGGTCTGGGCCGGCGTGGAAGACGCCGCCATATTCCGAACCAGCGACGGCGGGCAGACCTGGCAGGAACTTCCCGGATTGCGCGGCCACGGCTCGGGACCCCGCTGGCAGCCGGGCGCCGGCGGGATGTGCCTGCACACCATCATTCTGGATGCGAGCGACCCCGGCCGTATGTACATTGCCATTTCCGCTGCGGGCGCCTTCCGCACCGACGATGCCGGCGCGACGTGGAAGCCCATCAACCAGGGTCTGCGTTCCGAGTACATCCCCGACCCCGCCGCCGAGGTGGGCCACTGCGTTCACCACATCGCCATGCACCCCTCGCGCCCCGGCGTGCTGTTCATGCAGAAGCACTGGGACGTCATGCGCAGCGACAATGCTGGCGATTCGTGGCAGGAGGTGAGCGGGAACCTGCCCACCGACTTCGGGTTCGCGATCGACGTTCACGCGCACGAGCCCGAAACCATCTATGTGGTGCCGATCAAGAGCGACTCCGAGCACTTCCCGCCCGAGGGCAAGCTGCGCGTGTACCGCAGCCGGACCGGTGGAAACGAGTGGGAGGCGCTCACCAGAGGCCTGCCGCAGAGCGACTGCTACGTGAACGTGCTGCGCGACGCCATGGCCGTCGACTCGCTCGATTCGTGTGGCGTGTATTTTGGGACCACCGGCGGGCAGGTGTACGCGTCGGCCGACGCCGGCGACACCTGGGCGCCCATCGTCCGCGATCTTCCGGCCGTGCTTTCCGTCGAGGTGCAGACGCTGGCATGATCCGAGTGGTGCTCCCGGCGCATCTGCGGATTCTGGCGCGCGTCGGCGGCGAGGTGCGGCTCGATATCGAGGGGCTGGCGACGCAGCGCTCGATCCTCGACGCGCTGGAGGCCCGCTATCCGATGCTGAGCGGCACGCTTCGCGACCACGTCACCGGGCAGCGGCGGCCGTTTGTGAGGTTTTTCGCCTGCGCGGAAGATTGGTCGCACGAGCCGCCTGAGGCGCCGCTGCCCGAGGCGGTGGCATCGGGGGCGGAGCCGTTTCTCATCGTAGGGGCCATCGCCGGGGGGTGAGGAAGGCTCATCCTTGCAATTCTGGCACGGCATGCCATAATTACAAGCATGATCCCGCGCCGCATCGAATCGGTGGTTCAGGACCGCCTCGGTCACATCCCGGCGGTGGCGCTGCTGGGCCCGCGCCAGGTCGGCAAAACCACGCTGGCGCAAACGGTTGCCGAGAGCCGCAAAAGCGCCTACCTGGACCTCGAATCGCCGCTCGACCGGGAGAAGCTCGCCGACGCCACGTTCTACCTTTCCGGGCACGAAGACGAACTGGTGGTTTTGGATGAGGTGCAGCGCATGCCGGAGCTGTTCGCAACGCTGCGCGGCCTGATCGACCAGGGCCGGCGGCGCGGCAGGAAATCCGGGCGCTTCCTGCTGCCGGGCTCCGCATCCACCGATCTGCTGCGGCAGTCGGAGACGCTCGCCGGACGCATCGCCTACATCGAGCTGGCGCCGTTTGACGTCCTGGAAGTGCCCGTCGACAAGCACACCCAGTTGTGGGTGCGCGGCGGTTTCCCGGAAAGCTTCCTGGCCCGCGACAACTCGCGCAGCCTGATCTGGCGCCAGGACTTCATCCGCACTTACCTCGAGCGCGACATCCCGCAGCTCGGCCCGCGCATTCCGGCCACCACGCTGCACCGTTTCTGGACCATGCTGGCGCACGTCCAGGGAGGCCTGTTTAACGCCGCGCAGCTTGCCCGCGGGCTCGCCGTGGACGGGAAGACCGTTGCCCGTTATCTCGACCTGCTGGTGGATCTCATGCTGGTGCGGCGCTTGCAGCCTTTCCAGGCTAACGTCGGCAAGCGCCTGGTCAAAGCCCCGAAGGTGTACGTGCGCGACAGCGGCATTGTCCACGCGCTTCTCAACATCGCCGGCTACGAAGCGCTGCTGGGCCATCCCGTGTCGGGCACAAGCTGGGAAGGCTTTGTGATTGAGAACCTGATCGCGGCCGCGCCGCCGGGCACCGAGCCGCTGTTCTATCGCACGTCGGCGGGCGCGGAGGTGGACCTGCTGCTGGAGATTCCCCGGCACGGCCTGTGGGCCATCGACATCAAGCGCGGCCTCTCGGCGCGTCCCGAGAAGGGCTTCTTCATCGCCTGCGAAGATCTGAAGCCCGCCCGGCGTTTTGTGGTCAACTCAGGCAGCGAGCGCCGCGCGGTGAATAAGGATATGGAGGTGATCGGACTGCTGGAGCTGGCGGAGATGCTGGGGGGGCTGTAGGAGTGCTCGAAGAGGTGCGATCCGTGAAGTCCGAAGGTGTGGCCATGCAGCCTGCAAAGTAAAGGAACCAAAGTCCCGCAGCCACCTTTGTCGTTGCGTCACATCACTCGATGCCCTCGCAAACGCACCATTAACCACAGTTAATCTCCACACACACATGATGCTTGCATTAAGGTGTATCATGGCCTATGCTTGTTACATGCATACAGAAACGCTTCGTGCCAAACTGCTGGACCACGAGATCGTGCAGCGCCTTATGAACAACCCGAATTGGAAGCCGGCTGCCGTCGCAGCCGTGGCCTTCCTGGTGGATGGCAAGAGATGCCCGGTTCCGTCATGGCGACGGTCGTCCACATGGGCACAGGTCCAGATGGTCTACGACGAACTCAGCCAAAACGAGAAGGGCAGTAAGTGATCAAAAGGCGGCGCGGACTTCGGAGGATTCAATGAGACTGCAAGTATCGAATGAACGAGCTACTCAAATGCTCGAATCGATCCCCCATAAGACCTGCCAGAGAGCAATTCAGACTAGGTGGCGGGTCACCCCGGATGGCAATGTCACGGCTCAGAGCACACTCTGGCTGTTCTGCTGGGCGAAGACTGGGAGGAACAGTCCAGATGCGGCGGTAGTCTCAAGGGAGGTATTCAACCGGCTTTTCCCTGCTTCATTCGCCGATTTCGATGCTCGCGTGGAGCACGAATACGCGAGGGTCAACCGATACGCAACCGGCAACATCGAGTGGGAGCTGGCTAGAATGTTGGCCTAATCCCTCCACCATCACTCCTCCCGCAAAACCTCCAGCGGCTTCTGCCCAAGGATGCGGAAGCTGGCCAGCCACCCGGTGACATCCGCCACCACCGCCGTCGCGACCATGGCCACCACAATCACCCACGGGTGAAAGCTGATGTGCACCGCCTCAAATCGCCGGCTCAAAATCAGATTCGCGAACCCATTCGCCAGCAGGCCGCCCATTAATCCAGCCACCAACCCAATAATCAGAAACTCCACCGTGAACACATTGGCGATCTTCCGCCGCGTGCCGCCCAGCGTCTTGAGAATCACTACTTCGCGGATGCGCCGAAACCGCGTGCCGGCCACGCTCGACGCCAGAATAATCACCCCAGCCAGAATCGCGAACACCGACAGAAACCGCATCACCAGCGCCACCTGATCGACCACCTCCTGCACCACGCTGAGCGCTTCGGCCACGCTGACCACGGTGATGGTGGGGTACGCCTCGTAGAGCGCGCGCTGCAGCTTGCCCACGTTTTCCGGTTTCACCTGCACGCCGCCGTAGTCGATGGCGGGCATGCCGGCCAGCATGGCGGGCGTGAAGGTGAACTCGGTGATGCCGCCCATGCGAAACCTCTCGGTGCGGTAGATGGCGGCAACGCGCACCCGCAGGGCACGGCCGAACGAGTCGAAATCGAGCACCGCCCCCGGCCCGACGCGCAGCACCCGCGCCGCCTCCTCTTCGATGGCCACCAGAGGCTCCGTACTGCCGTCCTTCCACCACGAGCCCTTCCGCACCTCCACGCCAGGGGGAAGACTGGCGGCGGAAGTCACCCCGCGCGTGCGCAGGAAACGGCGCTCGAATCCCTGCAGCTTGCGAGACGCCAGCGAGACGCCATTCACCGCGGTGAGCCGCACCTGCGCCACGGGGATGATGTCGAACGTATCGTTCCTCCCCTGCAAGTGGCGAATCACCTGCTCCACGCCGGGAACCTGGGAAGGCTGGATGTCGATGAGGAACACGTTGGGCATGCCCGGCGGCGCGTTCTCCATGATTTTCGTGACCACCGAGTGCTGCACCAGGTACACCGACGTGATGAACATCACACCCACCCCGAGCGCCACCAGCACGGACTGCGCCTGGTTCCCCGGCCGGTACAAATTGGCGATGCCGTGGCGCACCGTGCCCGGCAACCGCAGCGAAGCGCGGCGCTGGAACCACCGCAGCCCGCGCAACAGCACCCACGCCACCACCGACAACGACACCAGTCCGGCCACCAGCGCGATCAGGAAAAGCACACCCACCTGCGGCGAATTGCTCAGCCAGGCGGCGATGGCGCCCATGCCCGCCAGGATCACCGCGCCCATGGCCAGCGCCGCGCCCGATTCCATCCAGCGCCTGAACCAGGGCGGGCGGCCTTCCACCATGTTGCGCCGCAGGATGACGCTGGGCCGCACGCGGCGAATGCGCAGCAGCGGAGGGAGCGTGAACAGCATGGTGGTGAGCAGACCGATGGCCAGCCCCTGCACAATGGTGCCCCAGCCAAACGCCAGATCCACGTGCAGCTTAAAGTAGCGGTCAATCAGGTGCGGGAAGATGCGCTCGATGCCGTATCCGGCGATGATCCCCAGCACCGCGCCGGCCGTGCCCAGGATGGCCGTCTCGAACGCGTAGATGCGAATCACCTGCGACGACCGCGCCCCCAGCGACTTCATCACGGCGATCCCGTCCAGATGCTGCTGCAGGTGCGCGTTCATGGCCATGCCCACGCCCAGCGCGCCCACGATCAGCGCGATCAGGCTGACGATGCTGAGAAACGTGGTGGAGTCGTTGAGGCCGCGCGTGACCGTGGGATTGGTTTCGCGGTAGTCTGTCACCGGGGCCTCCGTGAAGATCTTCTTCAGCTCCTGCTTCGCCTGGTCGACGGTGAGCCCCTGAGCCGGCAGCCGGAACAGATAGCGTTCGGTGGCGCGGCTGCCGGGGATGATGAGGCCGGTGCGGTCCAGCCCGCCGCGGGTGATCATCACGCGCAGGCCGAAGTTGAAGCTTCCGTTGACGGTCATGCGGTCCGGCTCGGAAACCACCACGCCGGCGATGCGGAACTCCTGGCCGCCGATGCGCAGCGTGTCGCCGAGTTTCGTGCGGGTGCGAATCAGTACGTCTTCGCCTGCCACCACGGTGTAGTCGTTCAGCAGTCCGGCCAGCGGATGGTCGGGCTCCAGCTTCACGGCTCCATAGAACGGATACGCGGCCGGGTCCACGGCCTTGATGGCCATCATCACCGGGTCGAGTCTGCTGGGCGACGAGCCCATGGTCAGCACGTGCGTGATACGCGTGAGGCGCAGGCCGCGCGCCTCGAGCCCTTCGAGTGCGGCCGTTTGCGCCGCGCTGGGGGAGCCGAACTCGGTCACGCTGAGGTCGGCGGCCATCAGCGTCCGCGCCTTCTCCAGCAGCATGCCGCGGAACGATTCGCTGAAACCGCGCACGCCGGTGAGCGAGCCCACGCCCGCGGCCACCGCCAAAACCACGAAGACGAACTTCGCCGGCGAGGCCCACAGCTCGCGCCACGCGATTCGCAGCGCCGTGCGCGAGAACCCGGGTCGGCCCTCAGCCGGCACTGGCGCCTCCCCGCGAACACAGACTAAAGTCTGTGCCACCTTTCATCGGAAGCTTGCCGGCAAATGGTGGCACAGGCTTCAGCCTGTGGAGATTACCCGGCATGAGTACCTCGCAGCTCGTCGGAGACGATCAGGCCGTCGCGCAGCGTCAGGATGCGGTCGGCGTGAACGGCCAGGTCGTGGTCGTGGGTTACCAGCAGCAGCGTGGCGCCCTCGTGGCGGTTGAGCTCGATCAGCAGGTCCAGCACGAGCTGGCCGTTCGTCGAATCCAGATTGCCGGTGGGTTCGTCGGCCATCAGGATGGGCGGCCGGACCATGAACGCGCGGGCGAGCGCCACCCTCTGCTGTTCGCCGCCGGAGAGCTGCACCGGGTAGTGATCCCGGCGCTCAGCCAGGCCCACGCGGTCCAGCAGCTCGCGCGCGCGGGCGATTCCGTCGCTTCCTCCCGCCAGTTCCGCGGGCAGCAGCACGTTCTCCTCCGCCGTCAGCGTGGGCAGCAACTGCCAGGACTGAAACACGAAGCCAATCTTGCGTCCGCGCAAGCGCGCCAGCGCGTCTTCCCGAAGGCTGGTGATGTCTTCGCCATCCAGCACAATACGGCCGCTGGTGGCGCTGTCCAGACCGGCGAGCAGACCGAGCAGCGTACTCTTCCCGCTGCCCGACGCTCCCATGATGGCCACGAACTGGCCGGCCGGGATCTCGAAGTCGATGCCGCGGAGGATGTGAACCTGGTGAGTACCGCTGTCGATCGTCCTCGTCAGGCCGGAGACCTGAATGATGGGGCGTGTCGGCATTATCGGAAGGCCACTGTCTATATTATGGCTGGTAGTGAGATTCTTCTCTGTCATCGCGGGTTGCCTTCTGATTGCCTCCTGCGGCGGCCCCGCGCCGGAGCCGCAACAGCGTGCCCGGCCGCAAGCAACGGCGTCAGCCCCACCTCAGGCGGCCGCCCCCGCCGCGGACACCCGTCCGGTGATCATGGCCCTCGGCGACAGCCTCACGGCGGGCTACGGTGCCGACCCCGGCCAGAGCTACCCCGACTACCTGCAACGCGAGCTGGACAAGCTGGGCTACGCGTACCACGTGGTCAACCTGGGTGTCAGCGGCGAGACCACCTCGGACGCGCTGGCCCGAGTGGACGTCGTCATAGCCCAAAGGCCGCGCATCGTGATTCTCGAGTTCGGCGGCAATGACGGCCTCCGCGGACTCCCGATTACCGCTGCCCGCGCCAACCTCGACCGGGTGATGGCGCGTCTCCAGGCCGCGCATATCCGCATTCTGCTGGCCGGCATCACCCTGCCCCCCAACTACGGCCAGGACTACATCCGGCCGTTCCAAACGATGTACCACGACCTCGCCGTCCGCTACCACGCGCCGCTGATTCCTTTCCTGCTGGAGGGGGTCTTCGAACACGGCCTGTTTCAACAAGATGGGATCCATCCCAATGCACAGGGATACGCCATGGTGGCGCAGACGGTTCTGCGCTACTTGAGGCCTCTTCTGGGGCCCATGGCGAAAGGTGGCCGTTCGGCCACTCCCCGAAATCCCACCGGCTGCCGTGGGATTGCCCGTCCCCGAACTGGACTCCAGGGACTTCTGCCATGGCTTCCTGGGTCGGTCCCCTACTCCCGGGCACGGGCGATCACCCAGGGTGGGGGAAAGCACCCAGGCTGTCCGCGAGCCCCACTGTGTAAGATGTGTTAATACAAAGGGTTTACTTTGGCCGGGCGCGTGCAGCGCAACCGCTTGCGCTTTTGCACTCTGGACCGGAGGTGACCTGTGCCCGCTACCGAGATGACGCATGCCCTTGATGGGAAAGGCCTTTGCAGCAGTCTGGCCCAATCCATCCGGCTCGATCGCAACCTGAACCGCGTTCACGACCTGAGCGACGCGGAACTGGAACAACTGAACGCGGACGTGCTGACTCATCTCGGCCGCTGGATCAACGGTAAGGAGCGGGATGTGCAGCCCTGCACCACCAGCGTCAGCGGCTTCTGCGCGGCGCACTCCGTCCCTCAACTCGAGTCGTGCTATTACCTCTACCTGATTCGCGAGGGCGTGACCGAGTTCCTCCGCCATCAGGACTTCGACACCGGCGGGGAGCTGGAATCGCGGGCCAGCCGCTTCTTCGACAAACTGGTGTGCGAAGTCCTGCGGGCCTGACGAGCTGTGGAAGCCCTGCGGTATCCCATCGGCCGCTTCCAGTGGACCGGCAAGTCCACTCAGGAAGATCGGTCGAAGTGGCTTCAGATCATCGCGAAAACACCTTCCGTGCTTCGCGACGCTATCGCCGGCCTGACGCCGGAGCAACTGATACCCCTTATCGCGAGGGAGGCTGGACCGTCAGGCAGGTGGTGCACCATTACGCCGACGATCATCTGAACTCGTATGTTCGATTCAAACTCGCCCTGACCGAAGAAGCGCCACTGATAAAGGGATACTCCGAGAGCGCGTGGGCGAAACTGTCCGATGCCCGTTCCGGTCCCGTCGAACCCTCTCGCCAACTCCTGGCCGCGCTGCATGAACGCTGGGTGACGGCCTGGGAATCTCTAACGGAAAAAGAGTGGGAACGGACCTTCGTTCACCCGAAACGCGGTCCTGTGTCGCTCGATGAACTTGCCTGCCTCTATGCCTGGCATGGGCGGCACCATGTGACGCAGATCACCCGCCTGCGCGAACGCATGGGGTGGATTGGCCCTGCCTGAGGGCCGGGTCGTGTGGACACACAGCGGCAGCCACTTCCAGCGAGTCCCTCCGCACCAGTTCGCTACAATTGGATAATCTTCCGGGGCCACGTCAACCGCCCGCCATATGTGTAGCGACCCACAGCGTGAGGAGCTGATCCGCCAGGAGCTGGGCCGCATCGTGGCCAGCGATCTGTTCTCCCGCTCCGAACGCCTCTGCCGGTTTCTCCGCTTTTCGGTGGAGCACGCGCTGCGCGGCGAATCGGACCGCGTGAAGGAATACGTGGTGGGCGTGGAGGCCTTTGGCCGGCCGCCGTCATTCGACCCCCGCGTAGACCCGGTGGTCCGCGTCGAAGCCCGCCGCCTGCGCGACCGCCTGAAGGTCTGGTACGACGGCGAAGGCCGCAACGCGCCCGTACGCATCGAGCTTCCGCGAGGCGGTTACGCGGCCGTGTTCCAGCAGCCCTCCGCCAGGCCGCCAAAGCAGCAACCAGCGCCGGCCCAGCGCACCATTGCCGTTCTGCCGTTCGCCAACCTGAACTCCGGCCCCGAGGGCGACTACCTCTGCGACGGCCTCACCGAGGAATTGATCCACTCGCTCACGAAGGTGCGCGAGCTGAGGGTGGTGGCCTGGCAATCGGCGGCGCGCATGAAGGGGCGCGAGCAGGACCTCGACGCCATCCGCGAGCAGTTGCGGGTGGAGACCATTCTGCGCGGTAGCATTCGCTGCTCGGGCGACCGGCTGCGTATCACCGCGCAATTGATTGACGCGGCGAACGGCTACTATCTCTGGTCGGAAGCGTGGGACCGTTCCGCCGCCGACGTGTTTGCCATCGAAGAAGAGATCGCACAGGCCATGGTGAACACGCTGCGAGTGCGGTTGTTGCCCGCGTCGCCCACACGCCTGACGCCCAAAGCTACCAGCGTCGAGTGCTACAACCTCTACCTGAAGGGCCGCTTCCATTGGAACAAGCGTTCTCCGGAAGGCCTGCGGTTGGGGCTCCGCTGTTTCGAGGATGCCGTGGCGCTGGATCCGGACTGGGCGCCGGGATGGGCCGGCCTCGGCGATAGCTTTGCAGTCCTCGCGGAAAACGGGCTGCTCCCGCAGGAGACCGCTATCCCCGCGGCGAACCGTGCCGCCGAGCGAGCCACCAGTCTCGATCCCAATCTCGCCGAAGCGTATGCGACGCTGGGCCTTCTGCGCTCCCGGTACGACTGGAAGTGGGATGAGGCGGCCGTATTCTTTCGCAGGGCCATCGACCTCAACCCCGGTTACGCCACAGCGCACTTCTGGTATGGATTTCACTATCTCGCCATGACCGGCCGTCTCGAGGAGGCACTGGCCGAGGCAGACCTTGCTGTCTCGCTCGATCCACTGTCGGCCATCGCCCAGGAAGGCCGTGGCTTCGTTTTGATGGTGTCGCGCCGCTACGAGGAGGCAATCGAACAATACCGGTTGCTGTTGGAGTTCGAGCCGTCCTTCTACAAAGCGTGGACATCGCTGGGGCGAGTGTATGCCCAAATGGGCGACTACGCCAGGGCCATCGAGATGTACGAAAAGGGTCTGCAACTAGGCGGCACGATTCCTAATATACTGGCTGCGCTCGGCCAGGCGCACGCGCTCAACGGAGAGACGGCTCGCGCAAGGGAGTTATTGCAGCAACTGCACGAAATGTCTTCCTCGGCGAGCCGGACCGGCTCCGGGACTTCGGCCGTTCCGGCCACCTGCTTCGCCATCGTTCACCTGGGCCTCGGGGAAAATGACCGCGCGCTCGAGTGGTTGGAAGCGGGCATGGAGCGGCGTCAGATGTCTATGTCCGCGCTGAAGGTCCACCCGGTCTACGACCCCCTTCGCCACGAACCCCGGTTCCAGGCGCTGCTGCAGGGGCTGGGTCTGGCCCCCGCCGTTTACCGTAAAACCACACCGTAACCACACCGCGCCATTACTCCCTGGTGGGCGTCATCCGGCCTCACTATGGCTCCATGAGAACCCGTGATGTTTGCTTTGCAAGTCTCCTGGTGCTGGCCGTGACGGGTCTTCGGGGCGAGAGCGTATCTCCCGCCCCGAACCCCGATGTGGCCAGAAACCTGAACAACCTTGGCAGTTTTTACTTCGATCGCGGTGAATTCGCGCGAGCCGAAACGGTCCTTTCCCAGGCTGCGGCCATGGGGGAACCGAATGCGTCTTTGAACCTGGCCGCCACGCTGCGCGCCGAAGCGCGCTACGCCGACGCCGAGAAGTTCTACCTGCGCGCTCTTGCGATTAGGGAGAGCGAACCGGCGCCTTCGCCGAAACGGATCGCTTCCGCCCTCTATGGCCTGGCGCTGCTGTATCGGGACACGGCGCGGTATGCGGAGGCGGAGCAGTTCGCGCGGCGCGCTCTTGAACACGAGGGCGACGTCGCCTCTACCCTCAATGTGCTGGGGATGGTGGTGCAAGCCGAAGGGCGCACGGCAGAGGCGGAGGCTCTGTTCCGGCACGCTCTTGAGGCCGCTGAAGGGTCGTCCACTCCCGATGCCCCGATACTGGCCGAGATCCTGATCAACCTGGGAAACGCCGACCGCCTGAAGGGCAATCTGGCCAGCGCGCAGGCGCAGCTTGAGCGGGCCGTCAGTCTGCTGAACGGCACGGGCCCCAATTCCACGCGGATGGCTGCGGCGCTGGAGGGCCTGTCCGTGGTGGTGCGTGCGCGCGGCGATGTGCAACAGGCCCGTGCGATAGCCACCCGGGCGCTGTTGTTGTTCCAGGCGTCGGTGGGCACGGACCATCCCGACTACGCCGCAGCTCTCTCGAACCTTGCACTGATTGACCTGGATCTGCACGACGTTCGCAAGGCCCGGCAGCTATTCCTGGAGGCCCTGGGCATCGACGAGCAGAAGCTGGGGCCAACGCACCCGCGCATTGCCACCGATCTCAACAATCTGGGAGTGGCTTCCGCCGGGTTGCACGATTATGCTTCCGCCGAATCGTACTTCCGCCGCGCCCTGGCGATGGAGTCGAAGACGGCGCAAGCCGCGTTCTGGATGGCGAATCTGGCCAGCCTGTACGCGCATGAGGGAAGACGCGCGGATGCGCTGGAGCTGTACCGCCACGCCACCGCCATCCTTCGCGATGCCAACGCCCCAGGTGACCTCCGGGTTGCCAAGATTCTCGACGAGTACGCGACGCTGCTCCGTGCGGCTGGATCGTTCGCCGAAGCCGAAGACGCCCAGACCCGGGCGATGCGCATCCGGGTGCGCTATGCGAATACGAACCCGGGAGAAGTGAAGCAGTCGTAGCTGTTCGCGGGGCAAGGCGCGTCTTGCCCCGCTCAATTCCGAGCCGCGCGCGTCAACAATCGGTTCCCGGGCGTTTCCAACAATCCCTGGCGGCCGAGGTCAATGCGCAGAACCTTGATGGGGTTCAGCCGGGCATCGGGCTTGACTTTGCCATCGGCCACCTTGTGGAGCTGAGTATTCGCCATGAAATACAACGCCCCCTCCGCAATGGCGGCTGTCGTGGGCACTTCAAAGAGCGGATTGCGGCGTTCCAGTACCTCGAATCCATCAATCGAGTTGCGGTCGCGAGTCAGGCGATAGCGGACCACTCGATGGACCATGACGCCGTTCTGAATCGCCAACAGATTGCCGTCGAAATAGTAGAGACCGTCGATGGTGGCCAGGCAGAGATCCGCCGGATGCGGGATCGCGCGGAAGGATCCGGATGCGACATCCACCACCGTGATCCCGTCCGGGAACCCCGCCACGTAGAGTTTGGTCCCGCCTTGCTCGGCGATCGCGATCCCGTTCGCGGCGGCCACCTTCAGCGCCGGATTGAAAACCTCGAGATGGTCTGTCGCGTGAGACACCCAGTAAACCGTGCCGGCCCGCGTGTCAGTGACAAACACATCGCCGCTGGGATCGACCACAAGGTCGTTGAACTCATGCGGGCCCGATTCCTGGCCGATCGTGTATTTGCGAATCAGCCTGCCGGAATCGCCGTAGTGGAACAAGCCGGATTCGTTCGCGCCGTTGCTCGCGGCCCAGAGCGTTCCATCACTCGGGTTAACTCTGAGACCGAGCACCTCGCCCAAGCCGTCCTGACCCTCCTTCACGAACGGTTGACACTCGCCCGCGAAAGTACACGCAACAATCTTGTGCTTGAGTGTGCTTCCGAGGAAAAACCGTTTCCTGCGCGACTCGTAGGCAATGCCTTCGGGGAAGAGGTCGTCCTCATCCACCGTGAAGGCCACGCTTGCGCGCGCCACCGGTGGCGTGTCGTCGCGGATCTGCCGGAGGAGCCGCTCGAACTCGCTACTCGCTCTGAGCTTCGCAAAGATCTCGTCGTCTGACGGGTCGAGCCCCACCTTAAGGCCGGCCACTTTCTCCAGGACGCGCATCGCCTCCTGGTACTGGCCGCCGGCCGCCCACGTTCGAGCCAGCGCGTACATGACCGTGCATTTGTCGCCGGCCGTGTCGATTATACCCTCGATCCGGCGAACCTCATCGTGAAATGGCTTCACATCGGCGGGCGCCAGTTGTTCTGACGGCGGAATCTGGCATAAGACCATAGTCGAAACCCCGCCGGCGAGAACAAGACGTGCAGCCGCATTCAGGATTCCCCGGCAACCGGGCGAAGCGGGTATCCGCCGAGCCCGGCGAGCGATGATGGTCGGGAGCATAGCGAGATCGTAGCAATTCGCATTCCGCGTAAGCGCGGCTTCGGCCGAGGGCCTACGCCGCAGAGCAGCATGGCCGCAACCTCATCGGCAGGCGGGTCGGCGACCCTGGCCCACAGGGCACCCAGGCGTGGGCGCCTGCCCCACTTCGAATCGTCGTGGGCTGCGAGGATTCTCTGGTGTAGTAGTACAAGTTCCTATGAAAACTGCTCTCGATGACCTCTACGACATTCGCAGCCACGCGCCCGGCCCCCAAGGCTCGTTGCCGCTCACCGCGGAGATGTTGCGCCATCGCCCGTCCGGCGACCTGTTCGGGTTGTCGCAGGATGCCGGCATGGGCTGGGACCCGGCCAGGCTGGGCGGTCCCGAGTATCTCATCCTCAGTACGCATGGTGGCCTGCGGGGGCCGGATGGAACACCGGTGGCGCTCGGTTATCACACCGGCCACTGGGAAGTGAACCTGCTGGTGGAAGCCGCGGCCAGCGAGTTGAAGGCCGCTGGCGCCGTACCGTTTGCGGCGTACTGCACCGATCCCTGCGACGGCCGCACCCAGGGCACCACGGGAATGTTCGACAGCCTGCCGTATCGCAACGATGCCGCCATCCTGCTGGGCAGGCTGATTCGCTCGCTGCCGACAAGACGCGGCGTCATCGGCGTGGCCACCTGCGACAAGGGTCTGCCGGCCATGATGATGGCGCTGGCCGCCAGCCGCGATCTGCCGTGCATTCTGATTCCGGGCGGCGTGACGCTGCTGCCCGAGGATGGGGAAGACGCCGGCCTTATCCAGTCCATCGGCGCCCGCTTCGCGCAGGGAGAGATCACGCTGGAGCAGGCGGCCGAGGCGGGGTGCCGCGCGTGCGCGTCGCCGGGTGGCGGCTGCCAGTTTCTAGGCACCGCCGCAACGTCGCAGGTGGTTGCCGAAGCGCTCGGCCTGGCCCTGCCGCATGCCGCGCTCTCGCCGTCGGGCCATCCCATCTGGCTGGACATGGCCAGGCGCTCCGCGCGGGCCGCTCTTGAGCTCGCCGGGCGAGGCATTCGCTCGCGCGAGATTCTCACGTCCGCCGCCGTCCGCAACGCCATGGCGGTGCACGCGGCGTTCGGCGGCTCCACCAACGTCATCCTGCATCTCACCGCGGTGGCTCACGCGGCCGGGTTGCCTCGCCCCTCGGTCTCCGATTGGACCGAAGTAAACCGGGCCGTGCCCCGGCTGGTGGATGCTCTGCCCAACGGCCCCCGAAACCACCCCACTATACAGGTGTTCCTGGCCGGCGGCGTACCCGAGGTCTTGCTGCATCTGCGCCGCATGGGCCTGCTGGATACCAGCGTCCTTACGGTGAACGGCGAAACGCTGGAGCGCGTTCTGGACTGGTGGGAACACTGCGAACGCCGTGCGCGCCTTCGTCAGGTGCTCCGGGAGCGCGATGGCGTCAATCCCGAAGACGTCATTGCCGACGCGGAGTCCGCGCGGCGCCGCGGGTTCGCGTCCACGGTCTGTTTCCCGCGCGGCAACATCGCCCCGGAAGGCGCGGTGATCAAGAGCACGGCCATCGACCCGGCGGTCATCGACGGCGATGGCGTCTACCGCAAAACCGGAACCGCGCGCGTTTTCCTCACTGAACCGAGCGCCATCGCCGCGATCAAGGACGGCGCCATTCGGCCCGGTGACATCGTGGTCCTGATCTGCCGCGGTCCGGCGGGTGCGGGCATGGAAGAAACCTACCAGCTCACGGCGGCCCTTCGGTATCTCGAAAGCGGGAAGCACATCGCACTGATCACCGACGCACGTTTCAGCGGAGTCTCCACGGGCGCGTGCATCGGCCACATTTCTCCGGAGGCTCTGGCCGGCGGGCCCATCGGCAAACTGCGGGACGGCGATATTATCGAGATCGTCGTTGACCGGAACCGTCTGGAAGGAACCGTGAATCTGGTAGGCGGCGACGGCCTGGTGTTCGGGGCCGGGGAGGGAACCCGCGTTCTCCAGCAGCGAAGCTCCCGGACCGATCTGCGCGCCGACCCGGCGCTGCCCGATGCGACGCGTCTATGGGCGGCGCTCCAGGACATCAGCGGAGGAAGCTGGGGTGGCAGCGTGTACGATGTCGAGGCGATTCTGCGGGTGATCGAGGCTGGCCGGCGCGCGGTTTCTACGGCGCCGCCGGCGGCGTAGAATAGATGAATTACCTCGACGGCACAACCGCCGGGACGGAGGCCAGCGGAGTGTCTCTCCCCGGACTTCCCGAAGCCGTCCAGGAAAGCAAGGCGACCGTTTGAGCCGGTCTGGCATGCGCCGTCGGGCAAGGCGCACCCGAGCGCGCCGCAACCGGCGATGAAGTAATCGGGCAGCGGCCCGCGAATATGGGACGGATGGCACACCTCGCAGGTTGGGCGTTGATCGCCACCGGGCTCGCGGCCCAGCAGAACCCGGGTCAGGCGCCCCCTCCGAACGACCACGGCCCCGCGGTGCAGCCGGCCGCCGCCGGTGAGCAGCCGGTCGTCGGCACGCCATCTTCCCCGCTGGATCAGCCTTCCGCGCTCCCGCAGCCCTCTAATCATTTCACCGCAAAGTGGCAGGCGAAGATCCTCCCGGAGGGGCTTTCATCGTTGCCCGCCATTCCCCTCGTGATTCCCCGGTACGAGGGCAAAGTTCTGTGGAAATGCCGCGTTGACCACATCTTCGGGGATGGCAATGTAGTCTACATCGTCGAACCCGGCGATATCCTCAGCCCTCCCGATAGCAGCGCGGGAATCCCGGACGACTGCCGGGTCACCATCCGGCTGGAGGGGTACGAAACCGCCGAGGTCACCCTCCATCACCGGGCCGTGGTCGCCTTGAAACGGATTGGCGCACACGCAGGATCCACCGTCTCCGTTCCGTCTCTGGATGTGCCGGAGGAAGCGCGGAAGGCCTGGGAGAAGGGAGTCGAAGAGATCAACAGGGACAAATGGGACAAGGCCCGGAAGGACCTCGAACGGGCCGTTGCCGTCTGGCCGGATTACGCGCCGGCGTGGACGGATCTGGGCGAGGTTTACAGGCAACAGTCCAAGGACCACGAAGCGCGCGACGCATTCGAGCGGGCTTTGCAGGCCGACCCGAAGTACGTCAGAGCTTACGTGCCGGCGGCCCGGCTGGCGTTGGATGAGGGGCGCCTGGAGGATGGCTTGCGCCTGAGCGAGCAGGCGCTGGCAATCAATCCCGTTGAATTCCCCGAAGCCTGGTTCTACAACGCTGTGGCGAATTTCAATCTCAAGCGGCTGGACGCCGCCGAGACGAGCGTCCAACGGGCCATGGCCCTCGATACCAGGCACGTGCTGCTGCCGCGCGCGGAGCACCTGCTCGGGTTCGTACTTGCGCAGAAACACGAGTACCAGAAGGCGCTGGTGCACCTGCGCAACTACGTGCGGATTTCTCCGCTCGCGACGGACGTGCCCGAAACCATCAGTCTGATCGCGACGCTGGAACATATCGCTCCGGGCAAGTGATGAGTCGGAAGCCTCTCTGACCCAAAACTCGCTACAGCCAATGGAATCATGAAGTTGCACATGAAGGTGGACATTATCAGCGATCACCGCCAGGATTGCCCTGCAAGGACGCGCGGCCATGGTTGCGTCGTTGCGGCGCCAGGCGAGTGCGCGGCTGACGCCGCATGGCCACCCTCCAGCAGGCACACCCTCCTGCGGAATTCGAGAAACGCCGATAATAACTTCGAGCGTCTCAACTGGAGTGTGGTATGAGTTGCGTGTCGCGCTTGATATACGGATTTGTTCTGTTGGTCTCAGTGATGATGGTCTGTTCGGCGGCGGACCGGATCGATCCTAATCTTCGGACCCTCGCCGCAACCAAAGACCGGCTGCAGGTTCTGATTGTCCTCAGCCAGCAGCCTCAGCGCGACGTCGTTCTCCGGGTGGAAGAGGGCGCGCGGATGGAGAGAAGCGCCGCCCGGATGCGCCTCGAGGAGGCCATCGGCGCACCGTTTTCGTTCGATCAGGACGTGAACGCCGCCCGGGCGGAGTTGAACCGGATCGACCTCGAAATCCGCCACGAGGCGATGGAGGAGATCCGGCGGATCATCCAGCCGCAGCAGGACAGCGTCATCCTGCTGCTGCGATCCTACGGGGCCACGAACATCCGCCCATACAGGGTGACCAACGCCATTTCCGCGGAAGTGCCGTCGGCGATTCTCACGGCGCTGGAAGCTGACTCCAACATTGCCGGCGTGTTTCCGGTTGCCAAACTCCACCCGCAATTGAAATTCAGCGTGCCCGCCATCCTGGCGCCTACGTTCTGGAGCGCTTATTCAAAAGGTACCGGCGAATCGGTGGGCGTGCTGGACTCCGGTATTGACAGCACCAATTCGGGGTTTACAGGCGTGAACATCGTCGGTCAGGTTTTTCTCAGCGAGGGGTCCACCGATCCTTGTTTCGCGGATACCCTCACGCCCGCCGACAACCTCGGACACGGGACTCATGTCTCCGGTATCGTGGCCAGCCAGGGCGGGGGTTCGTGCCCCACCTGTGTTGGCGTGGCCCCGGGACTCGACACCCTGTACGCCCTCAAGGTCGGCTGGGTAGTGAGCAATGCGCAGGGATGTGCGGGCGGTGGAGAGGCGGATTCCGACGATGTCATCGACGCGATGGACTGGGCGATCGCGAACACTACGGTAAAAGTGTTTAACTTCAGCTACGCCGGGCCGGCCAGTGGCGACGACGACCCCTTCTCGCAGGTGCTCGATCAGATCGGCGACGCGTATGGGATCAATATCGCCTTCGCGGCGGGCAACGCTGGCAATGGCTCCGCGACGGTCGAAAGCCCGGGAATCTCCTACAACGGCGTTACCGTCGCCAGCATGGACGATCAGGGCAATCCTTCGAACCGCAGCGGCGACGTCATCTCCAGTTGGAGCCTTCCCGGCCCGACTGCAGGCGGTCGTTACAAGCCCGACATCTCAGCTCCCGGCAACCACAACAGCACCGTCGGGGGCATCCTCTCAACCTGCCTGACGGTGTACTGGTCCCCGGGGGACTACTGCCAGATGGAAGGGACCAGCATGGCCTCGCCGCATGCGGCGGGCTCGCTGGCGCTGATTCGATCCGCCGGCGCCCCGGACGGGATGGCCGCAAAAGCGGTGCTCCTGAATTCGGCTTTGGCCTACAAGAGCCAATCGGCGTGGCGAACCGACAGCGGTTGGGGCTTTGTGGACCTCGCCGAGGCATCCCTGCAAGTGGCCAACGATCTGACGGGTTCGGTGACCGCCGCCGGGCCTGCGTTCTACGCGGGCGCCGTGAGCGGCACGCTCAAAACGACGCTGGTCTGGAGCCGTCATCTGACGGGTAGCGGCACGCTGTCATCGTCTTTGAGCAACCTGGACCTCTATGCGTACGACGGCGCCAGCGGAAACGAGATCGGCAGCTCGACATCCACCATCCAGAACGTGGAGCAGGTGATTACCACCGATACCGGCACGGTGGTGCTGGCAGTGGAGCCGGTCAGCATCGCCGGAGTCACGTCCGAACCGTATGCGCTGGCCGTCTCAGCCGCGGGTTTCAGCGCGAAGAAGGGCCCCGCACTGGCGGTCTCCTGCACGGGCCCTTCCGGCGGTGTAGCCGTGAACGCGACGTTCACTGTCCCTTGCACAGTTACGAATACAGGCGATCTGACGGCGTTCACGGTCAGCGGCACGCTGAACTGGCAGGGCTCCTCGGGCGGCCCGACGAATCAGTTTGGCAACGCCGGAGCGGGACAGCAATCGGGCGCGCAGTCCTGGCAGATCACCGCTCCTTCCAGCAGCGGCGAGTATACGCTCGAAGCCAACGTGAGCAGCGCGTCGTACGGTCAGACCTTCACCGCAGAGACCACCGTTGCAGTGGTGGTTTGGCAGACATACACGTTGACCACCGCAGTGTCGCCACCCAGTGCCGGCGGGATCATCGCATCGCCACTGCCGACAAGTGGAGTCTATGCTGCCGGCACGCAGGTTTGCCTGACGGCCACGCCCGCCACCGGCTGGCTGTTCAGCTACTGGAGCGGAGCAACGGTGGACTCGTCAAACTGCCTCACCCTGAACAGCAACGTTTCTGTCACGGCGAACTTCGTTTCCGCCTCGGCGCTGCACTTCGTCCCCATGACGCCATGCCGGGTGGTGGACACGCGTTACGCCAACGGCGCCTTCGGCTCGCCCGAGCTGGCGGCCGGGAGCACCCGCGATTTCGTCATCCCCGGCGGCAGTTGCAACATTCCTGCCACCGCCGCCGCCTACTCGCTGAACGTGACCGTGGTGCCGAATGGCGCGCTGGGATGGCTGACCGTCTGGCCCAGCGGACAGACGCAGCCTCACGTCTCCACGCTGAACTCGGCGGATGGCCGCATCAAGGCCAACGCAGCCATCGTTCCCGCGGGCGCCGGCGGGGCGGTGAGCGTGTACGTCACCGACGCCACCAATGTGATACTGGACATCGACGGCTATTTCGTGCCCGCCAGCGATTCTGCTGCGCTGGCCTTCTATCCGCTGCCGCCGTGCCGGGTGGCCGACACCCGCTATGCCAGCTTCGGCGCGCTGCTGGGGCCGCCGTCGTTGAGCGCCGGCGAGACGCGCGGCTTCCCGATTCTCTCCAGCTCCTGCAACGTGCCGGCGAGCGCGGCTGCCTACTCGCTGAACTTCACCGCGGTGCCGCCCGCGCCGTTCCTCTACATCACCACGTATCCGACCGGGCAAACGAGGCCGCTGGCTTCCACGCTGAACGATCCGACGGGGACCATCGTGGCCAACGCGGCGATCGTGCCGGCGGGGACCGGCGGGTCGGTGAACGTGTACAGCTCGGGCGCCACCGATGTGGTGATCGACATCAACGGGTACTTCGCGCCGCCGGGGGCGGGAGGACTGTCGCTGTACAACCTGACGCCCTGCCGGGCGCTGGACACGCGGCTGCCGGCGGGGAGCCCGCCGTTCAGCGGAGAGCAGGACGTGAACGTGAGCGGGAGCGGGTGCGGGGCGCCGGCGGCGGCGCAGGCCTATGTGTTCAACGCGACGGTGGTGCCGCCGGGACCGATGCTCTATCTGACGCTGTGGCCGCAGGGCGGGGCCAAGCCGCTGGTGTCGACGCTGAACGCCATCGATGGGGTGGTCACATCGAACATGGCGATTGTGCCCACCAGCAACGGCTCCATCTCCGCCTACGTGTCCGTTCCCAACACCTCGTATCTGGTGCTGGACATCTTCGGGTACTTCGCCCCGTGAGGGCCAGAACTTAGCCGCCAAAGACCATGGGTGTCTGGGGCAGGGAGAACTGCGGCGCCCACAGGCACCCGCGGGGCGGGACTCAAACGGCACCGCCGTGTCCTTCCTCACCTTGTTCTCACCAGTTCCAGTTGGCTCAATCCGATCGAGCGTTGGTTCGGCGAGTTGACTCGCAAGATCTCGCCAGCTCAGTTTTGTGCTGCCCAACAACTATTAACTATAATTGCTGTGAGAGTCGATGAAGCGCCTTGCAGGACTTCGCCCGCGAATCGAGGGCTAACACTCAGTATGCAAGGCTGGGCGGGCTTGGAGGAAGGAATAGAGATGCCATGGCGGGATTGACCGGATCCATCCGGTACAATCGCGAGATCACCCCGCAGTCGGCGGATCCGCTGGCGTATTTCGCGGCGCGAATTCCCGAAGGCGCCACGGTGCTGGATCTGGGCTGTGGGCCGGGCGTGCTCGGGCGCGCGGTGCGGGCCACCAAGGACGTTACCTTTGATGGCGTCGAAGGCGACTCCGAGGCGGCACGTGTGGCCCGCCAACAATATCGCCGGATCATAGAAGCCGATCTCCAGAACTCTCGCTTGTGGGAACTGGTGGAGGGCCGACGCTACGACTATATCGTGTTAGCCGACGTGTTGGAACACCTCGAAGCGCCCGGACTCGTGGTGCGGCAATTGCCCCGGTTGCTGCTTCCCGGCGGACGCGTGTTGATCTCGATTCCGAATGTCGGATACGCCGGTGTGCTGGCGTCCTTGTTCACGGGTAGCTTCGATTACGACGAGTGCGGCATTCTCGATTACACTCATCTGCGCTTCTTCACTCGCCGGTCATTGCACCGCTTCCTTCACCTGAACGGCATGCGAGTGATGGCGGAGCAGAACGTGGAGAAGCCTCTGCTGGAAAGCCGCTTCAAGCCGGCGGATCTCGAATCGCTCGACCCTGTTGTGCGCGCAGCCATGCTGTCACGTCCCGACGCCATGGTATGCCAGTTTCTGGTGGAAGCGGAGCCGATAGCGGAGCTTCCCGCCGAAGCGGGCGGTTGTCAAGCGCTGATCCATCGCAATGTCCCTGCCGCAAATGGGATTCACGACGAGGCCGGCCGCGATGCGCGCGCGGCGTTCGACTCCGCGCGGGAGCCACTCTTCGATGCCGAGTATTACCTGCGTACCTATCCCGATGTGGCGGCCGCCGGGGTCGATCCTTACGAGCACTACATCCACAACGGCGCGGCGGAAGGGCGCGACCCTCAGGCGCTGTTTGACACGTCGTACTACCTGGAGCGTTATACGGACGTGGCTGCGAGCCGCGCGAACCCGTTGCGGCATTACGCTGAGATTGGCGCAGCCGAAGGACGGGATCCGCACCCGCTGTTCGCTACGAGGTATTACGCCAGCCAGGCGCAGCTTGCCGAGAGCGGTGAGAACGCACTTCTGCATTACTGTAAACACGGATTCAAAGCCGGTCTGAGCCCCCATCCGCTGTTCGACGTGCGCTTCTTCCTGGAGCAGTGTCCGGAAGTGGCTGCCCGGGGGGATAATCCGGTACTCGATTTCCTGACGCGCCACGGTGCGGCGGCCCCGCAGCCTCACATCCTCTTCGATACCGGATACTACCTGAACACAAATCCGGACATCGCCGCTGCTCCCATCAATCCATTCCTGCATTACTTGCTGTACGGCTGGCTGGAGAATCGCGACCCGCACATTCTTTTCAATACGCGGTTCTATCGCACCCAGTACGATGATGCAGCGGAGGGAATCTGTTCGCTTTATCATTACGTCATTGTGGGCTCTCGGCTCGGTCTAAGACCGCACCTTTGGTTTGATGGCGAGTTCTATCTCCGAATGCATCCGGAGGTCGCCGAGAGTGGTGAGAGCGCGCTAGCCCACTACTTGCGCCTCGGCTTCCGGCTGAACTATGATCCGAGCGCCTGTTTCAATACCAAAGAGTATCTGGAAAAACACGCGGGCAGCATTCCGCCCGGAATGAGCCCTCTCGAGCACGCGTGCGAGAGCGGCGATTGCACCGACATAGCCCGCATGATCAGGGAGAATGTCCTGCATCCGCTGATTCACGAGCGCGCCGCCGAGATGTCCGTTGAAACGCCCGACCAAGCGCCGGAGTTGCCGGTGAAGCTGGTCGCGTTTTACCTGCCTCAGTATCACTCTGTTCCTGAAAACGATCTTTGGTGGGGCAAGGGATTCACTGATTGGCGCAACGTCGCACGAGCGACACCGCTCTTCGATGGACACTGTCAGCCGCGCATTCCCGCGGATCTCGGCTACTACGACCTGCGCCTCCCTGAAATCCTCGAGCAGCAGGCCGAACTCGCGAAGGAATACGGCATCCACGGCTTCTGCTTCTATTACTACTGGTTCGACGGCCACCGCCTGCTTGAACGTCCTCTCGAACAGATGCTTGCCCGACGCAGTCCGAGTTTCCCGTTTTGTATCTGCTGGGCCAACGAGACCTGGTCCCGGCGATGGGATGGATGCCCCGGCGACACGCTCATCGAGCAGCGGTATTCAGAGGACTTCGCGGAGCGCTTCATCCGCGATGTCATGGGGATTCTGACGAATCAGGACTATATACAGGTAGCCGGCGCGCCTCTTCTGCTCGTCTATCGCATCGACGAGATTCATGATATCCGAAGTGTCACCGACTGCTGGCGGCGGGTTTTCCGGCAAGAGACCGGCCTCGATCTTCACCTGACGATAGTGGAGGGGAAGCCAATCCCGGATCATCGTTCGGTGGGTTTCGATTCGATCGTGGAGTTCGCTCCGCAGCTCCGATCCTCGATTCTCAAGCCTGAGCGTACGCCCGGTCTTTGCTCCGACTTTGCGGGCCGGATTGAGGACTATCGCGCGGTGGTCCGCGGCTCACTGTTGAAAGGGCCAGCAGATTGCGCGCGGTACCGGTGCGTCATGCCGGGCTGGGACAATACCGCGCGCCAAGGCCTACGGGCAAGAATCATGATCAACGACGGGCCCGATGCCTATGAAACATGGCTGCGTTCCGCTGTCGCTCTGAGCATGGCCGAGAGCGGCAAGCAGACGCCGATGGTCTTCATCTTTGCCTGGAACGAGTGGGCCGAAGGTGCGTATCTGGAGCCGGACCACAGGTATGGCCGCGGGTTTTTGCAGGCGACCCGAAATGCGCTGTGTCAGGGACTGTCGGACTTCTATAAAATCGCGGGCGGCGGTGTCTCGTTCGACGATGTTTGGACGATGCTGGAACGATCACGCTGCGCGGCTCTCGCGCCGCGGGGAGCGCCCTGCATAAACACGTAACAGGTGGGCGGCTCGGCGGGAGCCTCTGCTCAGAATCGCCGGCCCTCCCCCCTCACGGGGCGAAATACCCGAAGATATCCAGTATCAGATACGAGGTATTGGGAACGGACACGTAGGCGGAGATGGAGCCGTTGGCGGTGGGCACAATCGCCATGTTGGAGGCGATGGCCCCGTCCAGCGCATTCAGCGTCGACACCAGCGGCTTGGCCCCGCCCTGCGGCCACAGCGTCAGATAGAGCATCGGTCCCGGCGGCACCACCGTCGCGTTGAACACATAGGCCTGCGCCGCCGAAGGCGCCCCGCAACCGCTCCCGCTCACGTTCACGTCCAGCTCCCCGCTGAACGGCGGGCTCCCGGAGGGCAGCCGCGTGTCCAGCACCCGGCAGGGCGTCAGGTTGTACAGCGACAGTGCTCCCGTCCCCGGCGGCGCGAAGTACCCGTTGATGTCGATCACCATATCGGTGGCGCCCGAGCTGTACACGCTCA